>Ga0208244_100268_pt1 | contig 58547 bp, 35 predicted proteins | sample SubbioCR12Aug_5A_FD_184828 | JGI IMG/M metagenome (GOLD analysis project Ga0208244, IMG submission 184828) | Serpentinite rock and fluid subsurface biosphere microbial communities from McLaughlin Reserve, California, USA - CR12Aug_5A (SPAdes) | ecosystem: Environmental > Terrestrial > Deep... | reverse complement strand
CAACTGACCCAATCACGCGACGAGCAAGCGCAACTGGCTGGCGAACGCGCCAAGCAGATCGAAGCCCTGAATCAAGCCAAGGCCAGCGCCGAAAAACTCGCCTCTGAACGGCAAACGCAATTACAGCAGATCACCCAGGAACGGGACGAAAAATCCAGGCAACTGGCCGAAAGCCAGTCGCAACATGCACAAAGCCAGCAAGCCAAAGCGCAACTTGATCAGCAGCTCAAAGAACGCCAGACCCAAGTCGAGCAACTGACCCAATCACGCAACGAGCAAGTGCAACTGGCCTGCGAACGCGCCAAGCAGATCGAAGCCCTGAATCAAGCCAAGGCCAGCGCCGAAAAACTCGCCTCTGAACGGCAAACGCAGTTACAGCAGATCACCCAGGAACGGGACGAAAAATCCAGGCAACTGGCCGAAAGCCAGTCGCAACATGCACAAAGCCAGCAAGCCAATACGCAACTGGATCAACAGCTCAAAGAACGCCAGAGCCAAATCGAAAACTTGACCCGATCACGCGATGAGCAAGTTCAAAAGGTCCAGCAACATGCTCAACGTCTCGCGCAACTAGAAGCTGAACGCAGTGAGATGGACGCGCGGCAACAACTGCTGAGCGAAGAAATGATCCGTGCTGAAGCACAGATCGATTTGATCAAGGACGTACTGCTAAGAGAACCTGGACTCTGAACCAAAAACTGCCACACTTGAACAGCACGAACAAGGAGCAAAAATCCTTGATGGCGTATAGCTGGCACGGGTGCAAAAAGGTGTCAGATACTACTGGCGCTCACATAAGCCAGAGGTCGCCGTCATTCCAGCGCAGGCGGGAATCCAGTTTTGCGTCGTTTGCTGGATGCCCACCTGCTCGGACATGTCGCGGACATGACGGAACCGTCACCCCGGCGGAGTCCGGGGTCCAGCACGGAGAGCTCAACGAATCAGCCGGTTTCTGGATACCGGCATGCTCCGGTATGACGGTTTTAAAAGGTTTAACACGTTTTTCAACGCACTGTTAACCCGCATTGATTGAACTATCCCCAACCTGCTCAATCGTATAAAGTGGGATACATGCGAACGATACAGGTAACTGAAGAATTCGATATTTGGTTTTCCAGCCTCAAGGACCGGGCTGGAAGAACCCGGATTCAGGCACGCATTGACCGCGCTGAGGAAGGCAATTTCGGCGACTGCGAGCCAGTTGGCGGGGGTGTGTCGGAGATGCGCATTCACTTCGGACCAGGATACCGCGTTTACATCGCGCAAATAGGGCTTGAAGTAGTGATTCTGTTGGCAGGTGGCGACAAGTCCACCCAGGCTAAGGACATCAAAAAAGCGCTGAAACTGGCGCGTGAACTGAAGGAGTAAGGAGCATGGCATTGAAGCTGCGCAAATGGGATAGCGCCGAATATCTCAAGACAGATGAAGACATCGCGCTTTATCTGGAAGCCTGCATTGAAGCAGCTGACGACGATGCTGCTTTCATCGCCAAGGCACTTGGAAACATCGCCCGCGCCCGAGGCATGACGCAATTGGCAAAGGATACCGGTCTTGGGCGTGAGAGCCTTTACAAAGCGCTTTCAGGTGAAGGTAACCCAAGCTTTGCCACGATTCTCAAAGTCGTCAGGTCTCTTGGGCTCGAACTCAGGCCGACAGTGAAACGGCAGCGGGAAGAAGTCACGGCTTGAGCAAACACCCACCTTGCACATAATCGGCCGGAATCCAGTGAAATCAACCACCTGGATCCTGCATTCGCATGGGGTGACGTTGCAGCATCAATCAAGTTCCCTGTTGAGCACTGAGACAACACCCCGCTCTGTATCGATAGCACACGCCAGATGCGTTGGCTGACCACTGATCAAGACAGGTCACCCATTAGCTCAGATGTAGGATAATCCACAGACCAACTGTTCCCTTCACTCGTCCTGGTCTACATCAGCCTGGATACACCAACCCCGCAACAACTGGAAAGCGAAGTGCGCAGAAAACGAGCACACATAGTCTGGCAGCCGATAACAGCAAAAAAAAGAAAGCTACGAAAGCGAACCCGAGACTACGGGACTTCGGGCCAGAGTGATGGAAATCCACCAGTCATCGGGGTGCGACAGGTAGGACACGACGATGGAGTTGGGTATACCCGATTTGATCACAGCAGCATCGGCGCAAAAATCGTTGAGACTTCACTTTCGGCTGAAGTGGTTAGCTTTGCGGATGGACACCCCATCCCATATGATGAAAATCTGCTTGAACGGGCGCGTACGCAATGGCAGTTTGGCGACTGGCAAAGTCTGGCCAACCTGGAACGCGATAACCTGCAACACCACCCAGATCGGGCCAAGCTGGCCCTACTTGCTGCAGCCGGCCGCTTGCAGACCCAACAAACTAACGAAGCCCGGCAATACATTCGCCTAGCGCAAGACTGGGGATGTGGCAAAAAACTGATGAGTCAGATCCTTATAGCCGGAGTGCATAACAGCTTGGGACGTGCTGCGGTGCTTTCGGGGCGGACAGATAAGGCCCTCAAGCATTTTGAGGGGGCCATTCAAATTGGCACGCCTGGTAGCGCCACAGTACTTCTTGCTCAAGCACGGTCCCACTTTCAAATTGAGCAATTAGGGATGGTGGTCAAGGAAGGGAATTCAACTCTCTTGCCCAATAGGGTATCCGAGTCGAAATGGCTACGTACCAGCCAAAATTGTAATCATCCAAGGCTCATTATAATAAATGGAATGGCCAGAAGTGGTTCGACCGTAACAATGAATATCGTTACGGATCTGCTTAAAGCGGTCAATGTTCCCTACATGAAGTATTACATTGCAGACTTTGCGGATCTGAAAAAATTCAAAGATCATGTCAATCAAAATTCATCATTATGTTGTGTTCTTAAAACACATATTGTATCGGATGAACTGCGGGACTTTGCTGAATCAATCCCGGCCGCTTATTTATATACAAAAAGAAATATTATTGAGGTGGCGGCAAGCTATGTAAGGATGACAGGGGTAACAGAGTCGGCTTTTTATCGGGAAAAGCCGGTCGAACTGGATGATGTTGTGAGGTTTGTTAATGAACAGGTTTCCGAGATGAAACGTGTTCAATGCTTGAAGAACCAGATGGTTTTTGATAGTGATCAATTGCTTGGGCTCCAACTCCTGAAGACAATATGTGATATCGCTAATCACATTGGCATTGATGTAACTGAGAGCGATGTAAAGATGATTGCTAATAAGTGGTCGCGAAGTAATTCTGCCATTTATTCAGATTCGATTGACTCGGGCATGCGAACTTCCCTTAAGCATGAAAGAGAAACTTTTTTTCATAATGGGCATGTAATGGCTGATGGTACGGATGTGAAAGCTGTCTTGCCGGAGGGTTGGGTTAATGAAATAAAGAGGTTATTTGTTGATTATGTATCCTGAAGAGTTGCCGCAACCTGCTCAGATTGTTGAATAACTATTTGGATCTAATTTCTGATTTGTTGTTGGTTGGCCTCCAATTGTCCTGTGCTATATAAAAACTTGATGCTAGTTTAATTCTAGCGCTGTTTGCTATTGATTGCTGCAATTATTACTAATATTGTCGAGTTTAAACATTTACATGGCTACAAGAAATTTCTGGGGTATATGTGGTGATATCTTGAAAACTCTTCATCAGAGTGATCAAGCCAAGACTCAATTATTATTAGCTGAGGCTGAGTCGTGCTTGTTGGCGTACTCTGGAACTGAAGATGAAAATACCAAGAGAATGAAAGGTGTTCTTGATAACTACAAATCAATAGTTGCATTGAAATCCAGGAAATCTGTTGCTAGCAAGTGTGTGAGTGAAACAAAATATCACCGACATGCTTCAATGATAAAATTATCCCTCGTAACAAGCGTATTTAACCGGTTATGGCAACTTAAGGAAACGTTGCCAAGCAACTTGGAAACAATAAGAAATTCTCCGGGCTCAGAGATTGTGTTGGTTGATTTTGGTGGAGACGATTCAAACGAGATAGCTGCATGGGTTGATCATGAATTCAGCTATGACATTTTTTGTGGTCGTTTAAAGTATTTTCGTGCAGTGAAACCCTGGTCAAAGTTTCATATGGCAACCGCAAAAAATGTGGCCCATCGTCTAGCGAGTGGGGCATTTGTTTTCTCGGTAGATGCTGATAACTATGTAACACCACATGATCTTGAGTTGCTCTTTAAGCATTTTGAAAATTATCCTGATGCGGTGTTTCATCAAACGGTTGGTCCAGCACCCCTCAGACATCGTCAGTGGTTGAACTACGGCTTATTTACTGCAGATGATTGCTACCACGATGAAGAGGTAATTTGGGATGGTAGTTGTGGTCGCGTAGCCGTATCAAGAAAAATCTATGAATCGGTTAACGGGTACAATGAAAATTTTGTCGGTATGGGGATGGATGATATTGATTTTATCATACGTTTAATACGCTCTGGAAATGACTATATTCACTACCAAATTGAAAGGCCGACTGAAACTGTTTTCATTGATAACGGTTCTGCGAACTCGAGTCACCAACACTCCGATAATGCTAGTAACTGGAGAAGAATGGATGCTGATTTAAAAAGTAACATTTTGGCACCTTGCTATGTGACTAACGCTCCGCTTGATCACTACATTCTTTATATACCAAATGCCGCACTTGCAACAAAAGGTGCACGCGTAACCCTTTTTTCCAGTGTATTTCGAGCCACCGGATACGTAAATCGTTTTATACGTGACTTAAATGACATCATGACAGGGACTGCAGATGTAGTCGTGTGGCTCATGGATGTGGTGGGGAGTCATCCTTTCGAGGTATCAGAAGCTTTGCGTGAACTTGGAAGAAATGATCGGATATTTTATATACCGGTCATCAAAGATCCTGGGCTTTATGCGCTTTGGAATGTAGCATTGCGAAATATCCATTCAACGTACGTTGGAAATCTTAATGTTGATGATCTTCGTGGCCGTAATTGGCTACAGTCATGCCTATCAATGCTTGACTCAGGTTTGGCCGACATCGCCAGTCCAGTTACGATACCCTTCGAAAACCCAGATGTTTATACCTATGACGAAGCGCTTTCTGAACTTCAGTTGAGCGGTAAGCAACTAATACGCTGGTTTGATAGTCGAGTCATTATTGATGGAGATGCTCTATCGCCCATTCCTAAGCACTTCTCCCTTATCGATGGCGAGTATGATCATTGCGATTTATTTCAAGTCTTGCCTGACGGAAACTTGACATCTTACTGCATCCCAAACGCCTCTCCGGTTTGGAAGCGCGTGCTTCATGATCATGTTGGTTATTTTGATGAAGATCAATATGGTTGTTTTGCAGATTTAGCGCTATGGCTTGCGGCAAGTAGTTCTGGTATGAGGTTTCGACAAGTTGATTATCCTGCACTATTCTATATAAGTAGTGAACAAGCCCATCGGCGGCAGGATAGAGAAGATGGTCAATTGTGGTCACTTGCATTTAGATATGGATCCCAAGCGATTAAAGCGTGGGCAAGTCGACGTAGCTTTGATTTGTCACGGATCGGTGGAACATATGGAGACCATCATTTTCTGGGTTGGAATTGGGTTCGAGATAAGGTGGCGGAACATTTTATTAGTACACCAAACAACTTAATCCTTGATATGTTTGTTGAAAGAAATTATTTTTGGAATCCTAATGCAAACGAAAGGGATTTTTACTATAAAAAAAATTGGATCGGAGTTGTGCATACTACACCTCACCAAAGTGGTGTTTATGATAAGAAAAGCCAGAATCTTGATAGTTTGCTTGTTGATGAGGGTTTTCGTAAGAGCTTAAGGTCATGCAAAGGGTTGATTGTTTTAAGTGAATTAAATAGGCGGTATGTTAAATCATATTTGGAAGAATTGGGTAAGGAAATCCCGGTTTTTAAGTTGTTTCACCCTAATATTCCTGTTGATTTAGGCATGACAGATGCACTTGATGAGTGTGAGCAAAATAGGTTGGGTTCAATGGTTTTTCATGTTGGCTGGCATTTGAGGTCTTATTCTGCTTTTGCAAGATTAAATATTGATAAACAAAGAAAAGTGTTGTTGGTTCCTAAAAATATACCCAGGGATTATTTCTTTAGTGAGGTGGTTAATAAGGACTTGGCTGCGGCTGGTATGAAAACAATTGATCATTATGTCGAACATATTTACACCGCATCTCAGGATGAATATCAAAACATTCTTCGCTGGGGTGTCGTATTTAATAATTATATTGCCCCATCAGGAAGTAATCTCATTTCTGAGTGTATTAGCGCTCAAGCATTATTGATTATTAACCGTCACCCTTCATTTGAAGAGTATCTTGGCGTAAGCTATCCGCTTTTTTTTGATGAGAATGTAAGCCCGGATGCCTTAATTCATAAAGTTTATGATCCATTGTTTAGGAAAGAAGTTCGCAATTACTTGGTTCAGCGTAGTGCGCGCTTTACGGTCGATAGATTTTGCCGCGAATTAGAGCGTATAGGACGTCAATTATATGCACAATGAGATGCATTCTACTTTTTCTGTGGCGAATGACCTTTATCGCAAGGGTTATTTGGAAAGGGCTTTAGTAATATATCACAAGCTAGCGTCATCATATCCCGAATTTCGGTGGTATACATATGCTTATGAAAAGTGTAAGAAAAAATTAGCTGAATTCGGGGGGGGCTCTGGTATGCTGAATGAGTCCGGCGGTGTTGTTAAAGAAGTTGTCAACGTTGTTCACCCGAAATCTAAAAAATTGAATGAGGCGCTACGTTATTGTATTGTTACCCCTGTTTTGAATGGAGAGCAGTACTTAGCAAGAACAATCGATAGTGTTCTGAGTCAAAAGGGAGGGTTTTTTGTAGATTATGTCATAAAAGATGGGGGGTCAACTGACAATACTGTTCAGATAGCGATGGATTTTGCTAACAGAATTAGTAATGGAAGCTATCCATTGTCTTGCAAGGGAATTCGGTTCTCCATTCTGACTGGTGCGGATCGTGGTTTATATGATGCACTCTCATCAGGGTTTGCGTATCAATCGATTGTCGGCACTGATATGATGACTTATCTCAATGCCGATGACTTATTGCATGCTGATTCTTTCGAGATTGTGAGGCGAATCATTTCTTGGGTGAAGGTGGCTGACTGGATAATTGGTCAGCCCAATGTTATCAACGATCTGGATCAGACTATTCAAAAGTCAAATTTTCCAGTTTCATATAATCGCGAAGATATCATTAGCGGGTTCCACGATGGGCGTAACTTGAACTTTATCCAGCAAGAAGGTTCTTTTTGGATTGGGCATTTGTATCTTAACTCAGGTGGTTTTGACCGAAATCTAAGATTGGCTGGTGATTTTGATCTTTGGAGAAAGTTTGCCCAAGTCACTGAACCTCTAACTGTTTCTAAACCTCTTGCATCATTTCGTAAACGAGATGGGCAGTTATCAGGGAATATGCAGAAATATTATTCTGAAATAGATAGGCTTTTGAAGCCGCAGTCAGAGTTAGAGAAGGAAGAACTTGGTGTCCAAAGCGGTATTTCCTTGCCCACAACCGCTGATCAAAAATTTATATTTTCATCTGGGTCCGCGCATAAAGACTCTGCACGACAAAAAGCTGGTGCACTTTGTTTTCTTAGTGACGATGGTCATGTGAGAGAAATTGCTTATCTGAAACGATCGTGGCTTGCATACTGAATGTATGTTAATCCATATCTAAGCGGCTTGCTATTGGTTAGGAAATTATGATTATTTTAGATAAATTTATCTATTCGCGGCGTGCTGGGGTGATTTTTGCATACATTCCCAAGGTGGCATGCACTAACTGGAAGTGCATACTTCGCTATCTTGACGGGCATGAGGATTATCTTAATGCGCAACTTGCTCACGATCGCATGCGTAGTGGATTGGACTATCTTTCAACCAATCCACATGGTGAGATCTTACTTCGTAATCCTGCAATACCAAAGCTGACTTGTGTGCGAAACCCATTTTCAAGAATTCTTTCTGCTTACCTGAATAAAGTAAAGCCGTTTGCATTTGATAATGCGACTGCCGATAGGGACCCCTATTTCTTCATGGTATTTCAGAAAATAAATAGTTTTCGCCAACTGTCTTACCCGAGAATTACCCAGGTTACGTTTACTTGTTTTCTAAACTGGATTGAGTTCTCTGGTGATCCCTTGACTTTGAATGAACATTGGATACCGCAAACCAATATTCTTGGGAGAGGTGAGGTATGTTTTGAGTATATTGGCCGTCTTGAGAATATTCATGAGGATGCGAAAATGTTGTTATCGCGTATGGGTTGTGATATTCCATTTCCATCTCAGGCGGCTGTAAGTTTCCCTCCGACAAATGCTGATACTCTTGTAAAATATCACTATACTCCCTACGATTATGATGCTGTCAGACGCATTTATGCAGATGATTTTAGTATTTTGAAGTACGATCCTTTTTTGATCTAATTATTTTATGATCCGAATGAGAAAACCACTTAACACAGAATCATTAAGGCAGTTAAATTTACTACTACCTAGTCCAATCGATGTCATAATTGATGTGGGGGTTCAATACAGCACTCCATTCCTTATGGAGTGTTTTCCTGATGCCTTTCACTATTTGATTGAGCCTGTTGTTATTTATCATGGTTCTATTCGTAATAATTATATTAAAGCCGGGATAAAATTCAATTTGATTGAAGCTGCGGCATCTGATGTTGAGGGTGTGTTGTTTCAGCATCTACAATGCCTTGATGACAGTGGGACGATCACTCACTCCCAATTGTTGGATGCCGCTAACAATAACCTGCAGGGTTTGATTAGAATTGATAATACACCTGTTATTACTTTAGATTCAACATTTACAGATTTAAGTAATTATCTGGTAAAGATTGATGTTGATGGTATTGAAGAAAAGATTATTCGGGGTGGAGTCAAAACTATAAGGGGCGCTTCTGTTGTTATCATTGAAGCTACTTTGGGCTCATTGATTTCCCGTGCTAGTTTATTGAAGAGTATGGGGATGACCCTTTTTGATATAACAGATATGTGTTACTATTACGGACAATTGCAGCAGGTGGATCTAATATTCGTTAATTCCTCCGTGTCAAAGGGGGATTTGAACTTTCAACCTCTTGTTAAGTACAGTCCTATTGTGTGGGCTGAATGGCACAAATATGGTTTGTCTTCATGAGATGATTCTTTGAAAAGAATAATATAATGGATAATATCGGTATGCTTCGTATCTTTCAAGCCAACCAAAATCTATACGAAGATGTGGTTGCTGCTTTGATCCTTAACTGTCCGGGTGGAGGCGTATTTGTAGATTGTGGCGCGCATTTGGGCGATCATACAATTAAAATGCTTAATCGTTCAGATGTCGAAAGGGTTCTTGCCATTGAGGCCATACCTTCGCTAACAACCCGTTTGCGGCAGCGTTTTAACAATGAAGATCGATTGCGAATTTATCAATATGCAATAGGTAGTGACGTAATTCAGACGGAGTTTAACGTCGCTTCTAATGCCATGGGGTATTCCGGTATTCTGCAGAGGGATATCACGGGGGTGGCAAACTGGGAGAAGATCACGGTTGAAATGACTACTCTTGACCGCATTATGATGGGGGAGTCGTCGAATGGTTATGTACGTTTTATTAAGTTGGATTTGGAGGGGGGCGAATATAATGCTATACTTGGCGCGATGAATACCATTAGCAGTGGTAAACCATTCATAGTATTTGAGAATGGCCTCGCTAAGAGTGCAGATCTGTACGGTTACGGTTGGCAAGAGTTTTCAACTCTGTTCGATGTTCTTGGCTATGTTGTTTATGATTTCTTTGGTAATGAGGTTACAAAGGAGTATTGGAATGCGCCTTTATTGACTTACATGTTTGTGGCAGTTCCAATAGGCAGTGCTTTGGCGGAGTGGTATGGCAAGAATTGTTATGATATTGTATCGTCGGTTAGTAAATCGTTACCGTGAAAGTCACTAGCAAAATGCCGTTCTCGCACGCTCCGAGGTGAGCAAAGCGATGAACCGGCTTCGCGGATCAAGCAGCGGCAGTGGAATGCTTCACGACGTAGCCGTGGTGTTCCAGCGCCTTGATCCAGCGGGGTGCATGCTTTTTCACATTCGCCGCTACGTAATCAAACCCCTAGTCGTGATACGCCTAGCGGCGGGTGAACATGAAGTAAATCGTACGAATCAATTTGTGGGCGATGGCGACAATGGCTTTCTTGTGACCACGCCGGATGACCAGGCTCCGGTATTCTCGCGAAATACCGACAGCGTCCGAATGGCCCCGTACGCGCCCTCGCACAACAAAAAACGCATTATCGAATTGCCCTTGCGGGTTATGCCGCTCTTTCGCTTGCCCGCGCTCTCATGGTTGCCGGGGCACAGTGCCGCCCAGGACGCTAATCGGTCGGCGCTGCCGAAATGCGAGAGATCTTCACCAATCTCGATCAGAATCAGCGCCGCCGCAATTTCGGCGATGCCGGGGATCGTTTGCAACAAGCTCCAGGCAAAAGCGTAGGGCTGCATTGCTTCGCACAATAGGCGTCGAGTTTTTCCAGGTGGCGTTCCAATTCACTCAAGTGTTCCCGGATTTCCTCCAACACCAGCCGATGCCGTGCCGTCAGGTCGCCTTCGAGCAAAGCCAGCAAGGCTACCTTCGGCGCCTTGAGGCGGCCGCTGAGTTTGATCAATTCGCAGGGTGCCAGGCCGTCAATCAGGCCATCGACCATCTCGCGAGCGGCTTTGCCGTTGATGTCCGAAACCAGTCCGCCGAGTTTGATTCCGGCGTCGTCCAGAAGCTTGTGCAGGCGATTGGTCTCGGCGGCCAGATTGGCTTTCAACTTGCGCCGGTAGCGGCTGACCAGGCGCAGTTCGCGCAGGTCTTTGGGCGGTATGAAGCTGGGGTGAACCAGGCCGTAGCGTCCCATTTGGGCGAGCCACTCGCTGTCGGAGACATCGGTCTTGCGACCGGGCACGTTCTTGACGTGGTGGGCGTTGACCACCCAGATACGCAGCCCGGCTTCTTCCAGTCGCGCGTAGACGCTTTTCCAGTAGATGCCAGTGCTTTCCACAATGACGAGTTCGACGCCCAACTCGTGCAACCAGGCGGCCAAGGCTTTGAGGTCGCGCTTGAAGCCACCGTATTCGCGGGTGTGTCGAGCGATGTTTCCGGCTTGGTCTTCGATGAGGACGGTGACGACATGTTTCATGCGATGCATGTCGATGCCGGCAACGCACTTGTGCAGTGTTTCCAGTTGCGATTTCATGTGCCTTCTCCCATGCTGATAGCGGGGGTGAGGCGTTGGCGGACAATCCGATCAGGGTTGCCTCGCGACGGAAATCGGTGCGGGCCTCTTTACCGTGCGTCCTGCGCACGACGTGCGCGAAACATTCGGGGGTACGGACTGTTCAGACCGGGTCCGGTTAAGCGACGGGGTTCGCCCGCCAAACGTTTGACGACCTCGCGTCCGCCAACGCCCTCGTTTTATTTATCGTACATCCCAGCTTCGCTTTCATCTTCGGGGGCGAGCCAGGGGATCATGATTGGTTAGGTATAAGAAGCAATGAGAGAAGCGGAAGGTGCATGCGCCGGAGTCAAGGGCAAAGGTCAGTCTATATGCCTCATCGTTAACACTGGTGCCGTTGATGATTGCCAATCTTGACCCCGGCGAAGGTGAGTAAACGCGTTGTCTAACCAATCTAATCGTGCTCGCGCACTGATACAGGCCAAACTATTTGATGAGGCGGTGTCACTACTTGAGCGCAGTATCGAGGCTTCTCCGGACATGTGGTGGTTACGGATGGAGTTGGCGCGGGCGCAACGCCGAGGGCGGTTTGCATTTGATCAGACGTGTCCTCATCGACTTTTCTTTTCTCCGCATTATTCCAGTAATCATTATCAGTCCCTGCTTCATGCTCATTTACATAGCGCGGGCGTAGTAATTCAGGCAGTCGAAGTTGCCGAACTTTTGAAGTTGAAGAACACGGTGCTGAGTGAAGATGGCGCTTGTGTTTTCCATCAACACTGGTTGAAGGAGATCTATCGCGGTTTGCGTGCGGATCGGCATGGATACGATCAGATTGATCGTTATTTTGCACAGTTGCGACTGTTCCGCTCGTTGGGCGGCAAGGTGCTTTGGACTGTTCACAATTTGTTCGACCATGATCTAGGCTCTGATGACCGTGCGTTGAATCACTATTGCTTGCGGCTGATCGCTAGATTGGCTGATCGTATTCTGGTGCATGGCCCCGAATCTATTCCGCTGGTCGAGCAGGCTTGCGGTTTTGAAGTCGGTTACAAGTGCAGCCTTCTGCATCATCCGCTTTACGATTCCATCAATTCCCCAATGCCTGTTTGCCCATCGGAAATGCGTGCGTACAGGGTGCCAGCTGGCTTGACCTATCTGTGTTTTGGATTGATACGCCCTTACAAGGGGGGCGGTGACTTGCTTCAGCGTTACCTTGGTGCCTTGCAGGCGGGTAAATTGCTCAACACCCGTTTGATTTTCGCGGGTTTGGTGCAAGATCGGAATTTGCTTCGTGAAATAGATCATCTTCCGCTGGAGATTCGGCGGCATGTGGTTTTGATCAATCGGCGAGTTGATGATGCCGAACTATCCTGGCTTTGTGCGCATGCCGATGTGGCGGTGTTGCCTTATCGGAATATCTTGACCTCGGGCAGTTTTTATCAAGCAACGACGCATGCTCTGCCATGCATCGTGCCGGCGAGTGGCATGTTCGAATCGGTCATCGAAGATGGTGTCAACGGACTTCTTTATGCTAACGAGGCGGATTTGGCTGCAACGTTGATTCGAGCGAATACGCTAGGCAAATCGCATTTGAGAAAGATCGGGCATACGGCGCTGCAACGCTGCCAGAACCACTCCGCGTCAGGACTGGTCGCGGAGCGCTATCAGACCTTGTTTCAATCCTTGTTTTTGAGAAATAGCCTTGCCGATGTTTGATCACAAAGGGCTTGCTTTCGGTAGTGATGGGGCTTCCGGATTGATTCAAGGCAAGGCCGGCTTGCAACGTTTGGTTGTTCTTGATCCGGGTTATGGTCATCCGAATGCACACCATCATTCGGTCAATCTTGGTTTGTTTTCGGAATTGTCCATGGCGGGGCCGGATGTGTTGGTTCTGGCCTCTCGGGAGTTGACCGCCGATTCCATGAACGCCGCAACGAGTGGTGGTGGCACTGTGATGCCCTGGTTCACCATTCCAAGGTATCCGGACGACGCGGAAACGCTGGCGGCGTCTGCTTATGAGGGTTTGGCGCATGCATTCTCGGACCAGATTGTGGCTTTGTTCGACCAGGATATCGTCCAATCGGACGCTTCAATTTTGCTGCATACCGGTTTTGCTTTTCACTTTTATGGTTTGGCGTTGGCGCTCCTGAAGCTGAATGATCGTGTTCGTGGTCATTGGATTGCTCTGACTATGTTTGCTCCCGGCGCGGAGGCTCAGCCGGGTGGCGGTGAACTGTTCCTGCTTGAAAACGCGAGGGTGCTGCTGCGCTATCGGATGGCCTTGAAGTTGTTGCATCGCGCGGCGCTTCGAGCAGGCGTGAAAATGCTACTCGCCTCGCCGACGCTCGGCTATCAACGAACTTATCAGCAACTTTGGCCGGATCGGGTTGGGCTGCATCCGGCGGTGAATTTTCAGGCGCTTGCGCTGGATGGCGTAGCAAGGCGGGACGATAAATATGCCGTATTGCTCTACCTTGGGTGCCCAAAACGTGAAAAGGGTATGGATTTTGCCTTAGCGCTTGGCATTGCGGCCGCGTCCCGTTTTCCGAATGTGCATCTGACGTTTCATTTCAATGCGGGTTTTCATGGGGCGGATCGCTTTGTCGAACGGGTATTGAAGTTGCGTCGGGCTGGTCAGAAGTTCGATAACGTCAGTATTCTGAATGGCAATCTGTCTCGGGCTGATTATGACGCGTTGCTGGTGAACAGCGATTTGGTCTGCCTGCTTTATGATCCCGCGCACTACCGGTTGAAGACTTCCGGCATTTTCTGGGATGTGTTGCGTTGTGAACAGGTCGACTGGCTGGTGACTCAGTCAAGCTGGATGGATCATGAACTGGTTGAACTCGGTATCGCCGCCGAAACTGTGGAATATGGTGATGTGGCAGGTGCAATGGCATGCATACAACGGCGGATGAGTAACAGAACGACCCCCCGCACGCCTGCAACATCCGCAAACCAGGAATATCGGCAACAGCTTTGCCGATCACTGGGCGAATGGGTGTTGGATGCTCTTGAATCAGGAAATGAAGGTTTGCTGAAAAGGGCGACCACGGTCAAGGGGTTGAGTCAACGTGTTGACGGTTTTGCCGTGACCGCCCACGATGCCCCTACTTCTCTGGGGTAGGGGCATTTTCCCGCTAGCACGATATTCCCCGATAGTCTGGCTCGCGTCTTAGGCTCCTTTCTATTTGCTTGGCACTGCCTTAACGTAACATATAATTAATCCAATAGCCGGTTAATGATAATGCATATGTTATGTCGAAGTCGTCATTAGTTATTCAATCCTTGCCGCCAGAATCGGCCGCCGCCTTAACTGCACTTGGCGAGCATCTAGCCTTGGCTCGGTTGCGCCGCAAAGAGTCCCAGAAACAATGGGCTAGCCGCCTGAGCGTGTCCATACCCACCTTGATTCGCATGGAGAAGGGTGACCCAACCGTTAGCATGGGGGCGTACGCCACAGCACTCTGGCTACTCGGGTTATCAGGTGGTCTAGCAGAGTTGGCCGAGCCACGCAAAGATGTCCGAGCCTTGGAAAAAGACGTGCGCCAGGCCAGTCGGCTCCGTGCGGCCCGGACACGCATCGCGAAAGCGGCCTTATCCGGAAAGAAGGGAGACGCAAAGTGAACGCTAGCGCCCAGCTTCCAGATACGTTGTACCTCTGGTACCTCGGCGACCCGGCCGTACCACGTCTGGTCGGCGAGCTCAATCTGGTCATGAACCGACGCGGCGTGTCGTTGTGCTATGGCCAGGATTGGCTCACGCAGGGATTCGCGCTCAGCGAAGACCTCCCGCTCACTGACAGCGAGCATTTTCCTCGGGAAAAGGATACAGCCGCTGGCGCGGTGGACGATGCCAGACCGGATCGGTGGGGCGAACGTTTAATTCGCTTGCTTGACCGGCCTCCACGACTATCCCTATTGGAATTCTTGTTCTACGCGGGAGACGACCGTTTTGGTGCTCTTGGCGTTTCCACTTCTCGGTCTGTCTACCTGCCACGCGATATCGGCCCCCTGCCGAAGCTCGCTGACGTTGATGCAGTGCACGATGTCGTTCGCAGGGTTTTGGCAAAGGAGCCAGTCGACGAGCGGCAAAAGCGGTTGATTGCCCCAGGTGTCACGATGGGGGGGGCTAGGCCGAAGGCCTTGTTTCTGCTGGATGGTGAGGAATGGATCCTGAAATTTGCCGAAGAAGATCGGCCCTCAGAACCTTTGATTGAGCATGCAGCCATGACTTTAGCTGCGAAGGCGGGTATTTCCGTTGCTGAAACACGGCCTATTCCGTTCAAAAATGGCGTAGCCATAGCTATCCGACGTTTTGACCGCAAGGCAGGTCGTCGACTGCATGCCATGTCTGCCAACGTAGCGTTGAATGCTGCTGGTGTGGAATTGTCCTACCCAAACTTGGCGCTGCTACTTCGCCGTCGGGGCGACATTGACGTCAATCGCGCCAAAATGCATGAGCTCTTCCGGCGTCTGGTGTTCAACATTCTCATCGACAACACGGATGACCATGAGAAGAACCACGTTCTCCTGGTTACGCAGAACCAGCACTATGTGCTGGCCCCAGCCTTTGATGTCCTACCTATGGGGCAATCGCTTGGTTACCAAGCGATGACAATTGGAGCGCGCGGTGCGGAATCTTCCCTAGATAACGCGTTGACCGCAGCGGCCCAATATTGGCTAACGCCAAAGGCGGCATGGGCAGAGGCAAGCCGCGTTGTCCGGGTGGTCAACGGCTGGCGCTCGCATTTTGCGGGCCTTGGCCTTGATGCGGGGGTTCTTGACGAATTGGGTGAGCACATCGACCGGCCCTACCTGTTGGAACAACGACAGGCGGCTATAGTGGGTACGCCCTGAATCCACCCCCTGGACCAATTTCGGCTTCTGGTGTGGCAGTGGCTGGCTGACCTTGCCCGCAACCACCGCTTCCTGCTGCTGCAACACTTTATTTCAACGCCTGGGAGCAAGGTCGCCCTTTTCGTTTCAGAACGGGACTTGTAGCCACGGATTTCGTTTTAATCGGGTGTCGAAAAATGCACCGTTACCCGGCGAAAGCCGAGGTCCAGTAAAGTGGGCTCAATATAATCAACGGATTCTGGTCCACGGCTTCTGCCGGAATGACGAATTTTCAGAGAATTAAAGGTTTTTCGACATTCTGTTAACTTACTTCCACGATACGGATGTCTTCACTCAAACGATTTTGCGTCAATAGCCTGAGAAAGCTGATTCCTTCCAGCTACTCGCGCATCGGCTTCGATCCGGCCTGGTATCTGCGGCAGTACCCGGATATCGCTGCCGCTGGTATCGATCCGTGGCGGCATTTTTATCGGCATGGATACGCTGAAGGTCGCTTGCCGAATGCCGCGTGCGCGCGCTTGTGGTCGGAACGGGATGCTTCAGTTGTTCCCATCTTGCGGCGGTTGCTGAAATCGGGGCGCCGATCGCCGGAATCCGATTTCGCGGCCTGGACGCTGGGGCGCTGGTATGCCCGTGACGATGACTGGGCGCAAGTGGTCAAGGTCATGCGGAGCTATATGGCGCTGGAATCCCCAATTTCACCCTATCCATTGGCGTCGAAATTGCTCTGGATCGATGCCTTGCTTCGATCTGGAGAGATCGATACAGCGTTACAAGCGCTTGAAAGGTGGCTGGGCGAGGCGCCATTGCAAAATGATTTGCATCTGGCCTATGCGAATCTTGAGAAATTCCGCATGCGGAATGCCACTTCTACGATTGATCATGCCGCGCTGTGGCTGCAGCGGGTGAACCCGATATTTGCCGTGCAGGGGTTGATGCCATTGACAAGGGGCGATGCAAATCGTCCGCTCTCTTTGGATAACCTGAGTGGCGATGGTCTCCGGCCAGACTTCAAGCAAACCGCTTCCGAAAGGGGCGATTTGCAGTCGAATCGGCCTATGGTCAGCATCATCGTGCCTGCCTACAACGCGGCATCATCCTTGCGGACGGTCTTGCGCAGTCTGCAGGCGCAAACCTGGGAGGCATTGGAAATTCTGGTAGTGGATGATGCTTCCACGGATACGACAGCGGATATCGTCCGCGCCCTGAGCCAGTCTGACCCGCGTATACGCCTGATTTCCCACGCCACGAATCAGGGTGCTTATGCGGCGCGCAATACCGGGCTCAGCCTGGCCAGCGGTGAATTCATCACGGTGCATGACAGTGATGACTGGTCGCATCCGGAAAAGATCGAGCGACAGGCGATGGCATTGCTTGCGGCGCCGACGACAATGGTGACCTTGTCGCATTGGGTGCGGTGTTCGACCGATCTGGAGTTTGGTGGTTGGCAAACCCCCGAAGGCTGGACCGGTTGGATACACCGTAATGTTTCTTCGTTGATGATGCGTCGCGGCGTTTTCGACAAACTGGGTTTCTGGGATCGAGTCAGGTGCAGCGGCGATACGGAGTATTACTATCGCGTTATCCGCGTATATGGGCTCGACGCGATCGAAGAGGTGTTGCCCGGCACGCCGTTATCGTTCGGGCGGTTTCATGCGGCATCGATGACGCAGCATGCCGAAACCAATATCTTCACGATATTCGGCGGGGTCAGGAAACAGTATCACGATGCATTTCGGCTCTGGCATGATCAATCCAGGGATGAGGCTGAACTGTTCCTGGCACAACAGCCAGTCGATCGGAAATTTCAGGCACCGTTCGGCATTTTGCCCAAATCGTTATTGAAATGAAGTGCCTGGCAGCGATCCATCAGGCGTTGCCAATAATGTGGAGTATGTGAATGCAGTATCAATCCTTTCCGGGCGTCAAAGGCAGTTCCGAATCCCTGGAAAAGCTCAAAGCCCTGCGTCTGCCGCCGTTGAAAGGCAAGAAATTCATCGATCTGGGCTGCAACGAGGGTTTCTTCTGCGGTTTTGCGCTTTTTGCAGGCGCTGCGGAGATCACCGGTATCGACCGATCCGAAGCAGCCATTGGCCTGGCGCGTTCGCGTTTTCCGGAGTGCAGGTTTCTGGCGCAGTCGTGGGAGCAACTGCCTGAGGAAAAATTTGATGTCATTCTGCTGCTCTCGGCCTTGCACTATGCCGAAGATCAGGAGGCGTTGATCCATCGTCTGATGGCGGCGCTGGACACCGGCGGTGTGCTGATCATGGAACTCGGCGTGCTTTCATCCGGAAAGAGCGAATGGGTGAAGGTCAAGCGCAGCATCGACGAGCGCTGGTTTCCCACGCGCAGCAAACTGGGTGAAATACTCGAACCCTACGCCTGGAAAATTGTTTCCCGCAGCGTCGCACAAGCCGGTGATCCGGTTAATCGCTTCGTCGTGCATGTCACTACCATGCGACCGTTTGCTTATCTCATGTTGGAAAACCCCGGCATGGGCAAGTCGACGATTGCCAGAACGCTGTTCAGCCGCACGCAGATTCCGGTTGTCAGAGGTGACATGATCTATCAACGCATACGGGATGGTCTGGTCGAGTCAGATCCAGCGCTCAAACAAGCCGTGACGGTCGGTCTGGAGGTCGGCGGCAATGATCAGGCCGCCAACAGTGCTTTATCGGCCGGCTTGGCGGATCGATTGGTCGACGTTTGGTGCGCACAAGGTGGTGATGCAGATTTCGCGGTCGATTCGTATGTGCCGGTGACCTTTCGGCAAACTATCATCGAATCATTTGAGGCGCATGGTTACGTACCCGTGCAGTTGAGTTGGGAAATGGATCGCAGCATGGCGGCGCGCGATACGGCTGAGCGCGGCGCCAAAGGGTATTTCGAGTTTCTCGCCCGGCGTGCCAGCGAGAATCGCTTGCCTGAGTTCCTGGTTCGGCGCCTGCGTTCCCCGGACTTGAAAGCGCAATTGTTCAAATGGCATGTTGATTATCCGGCCAACGGACAATTATTTACCGATGGCAAAAGCGTCGAACTGGCTGGCTGGATGCTGCCGATGCCTGGAAAATCAGGGGCATATCGTTGTTTTGTGCGTTCCGGCCCGGCGGTTGAGTACTTTGAATTCAACCGTAAGCGCGAGGACGTGATCAAGAAATACGCTCAGCAGCCACCCCAGACCAATGATGCCTCGAAGATGCATGGCTTTTCCCACCGCCTGGATCCGCTATTGGCGGCGGCAGGTTTCGAATTCGGTTTTGAACTGAATGGCAAGGAATTTCCGGTCGCCAGCATTCGCGTGCGTACGCCATCGAAATCTGATCTGTTGATGGCGCGCATCACTCACAAGCTACGTGCGCGTCTGGCGAAGGCGGTAGGTTGATCCGGCCTGAATCTATCGCCAGCAACCACGCACCTGTTGGGGCTGTGTTTACAGTTGATGAATGGCCTGAACGCCTGGAATCATGGAGTGTTCACGTTTCCCTTCGGGGCCGTAAAGTGTAATGACGCCTTCATTGCTGACCACCCAGACCTCCTGCGCACCGTAACCCAGGTAAAGCCTGATCTTTTCTTCAATTTCATTGTCGGTGTTGGAGGGCGAACGAATCTCCACGCATAACTCGGGGGCTTGCGGGTAAGGCGTTTGATCTCCATAGCGGGCCAGGAATTCACCGGATATCCATACGACATCGGCCACTTTGACGCCCAGATGCGTACTGATCGAGCATTCGGTGGCCAGTTCGCCTGCCTGCAGCATCTGCGCGAGCAGACGCACCAATTTGCCTTGCTGGATTCCATGGCGGTTCGATGCGGGACTCATTACGATCCTTCCCTGTTCGTCGAGTTCGATTTTGTAAGGTAGGTTACGCAGGCTTGGGTCGTTGATAACATCAATCCATTCCATATCAGTCTCACTCCGGTTCCGAAAGCGAATGTTACTTTGAAACAACTACAACCCCGCAGGGCGGGAAGGAACTTCTACCCAGGAGAAGCCGCAATCAAGGGTGAGTCAGCGTTTGTTGCGCGTTTGGCGAGGATGGCCGGTTGAGTATGGGCCCGCATCGGGTTGAGTCCAGTCTTGCACCGTTAGCGGGGATTGCGCGCTTGCCCGAAGCGGATCGCTGGCGGGTGGAGGCACTGCCGGCGCGGATGGCGATCCATGCCGACAGCGGCGATTTTTCATCTGGATGGGTGTTGTTGCAGGCAAATCTGCTTGCCATTGGCTACGATCGGACAGCCCGTCTGTACGCTGATACAGGGGGTGATGAAACGGAAATGGCGGTGTTCGATCTGCCGCTTTCCGCCAAGGGGATACTGATCGAGTTGATCAAGCTGCCACCCGGGACGCGTCGATTGGTGTTGCAGCCGATGAATTCGCTCGGTGAATTCCGTCTGGTCGGTTTGCAGTTCAGGGAAGTCGGTTATGTTGAGCGCGTCGCGCGCATGCTGTTCAGGATCGCGGTGACGCGTTATCTGCATCCTCGGTCGCGTTTGCGCCGATTGGGGTTGCGCTGGTCCAAGCCGTTGTTCGATTTGCCGAGGGCATATCGGCTGGCGGGTTGCTTGCGCGCACAAGCACCAGCGCCGTCCTATTCGGATTGGCTGGCGCGGCAGGAGGTGCTGACCGCGCGCGACCATCGTCGCATCGACCGTGATGTGGCCCGCTTGGGCAGCCGGGTGCGCTTCGAGGTCTTGCTGCTGGCGGGCGAGCAAGCGGATGACACGGCCTGGCAGGCGACTTCCGCATCGCTGGCGGCGCAGTCTTTGCGACCGACCCGTGTGCAAAGCCTTGCACCGGGGGCGGAAGACTTCGCCTCGGTTCAGTCCGTCGATGCGGCTGCGCGGCAGTGGTTGTTGATTCTGCCGGAAGGCGCAACGCTGTCGCCGCAGGCCTTGCACTGGTTCGCTCATGAAATCGTCCAACATCCGGATGCGGGCTGGATTTATTGCGATCACGATGCTCTTTCGGCTTCGGGCGAGCGTATCGATCCGGTGTTCAAACCGGATTGGTCGCCGGAATTGTTGCGTTCGGCCAACTATATCGGTGCGGCGGCGGCGGTCAGGGCGGATGTGTGGCTGGAGGTTTGCGCGGCAGGCTTCGGCGCTGGGGTGGCTTCGCTGCATGATGTCTGGTTGCGGGTGTCCGAGCGCGTGCGGGGCGAGCAGATTCGCCATATATGCGCACCGCTGGTCCATCTGCCTGCGAATCTGGAGCCGCGTTTCGTCGCGACCGACCCGCAAGCGGTGGCGCGGCATCTGGCGCGTCTCGGGGTGGCGGCGGCGGTGGAGCCGGATCGGTGGGGGCATTGCCGGGTGCGTTACAACTTGCCGACGCCGGGTCCGCTGGTCAGCATCATCGTGCCGACGCGCGATCGTCTGGATCATCTGCGGCCGTGTGTGGACAGCGTGCTGACGCAAACCACCTATCGCGCCTTCGAGTTGCTGGTGGTGGACAACCAGAGCAGCGATCCGGCGACCCTGGCATATCTGGAGGACATTTCCGGTGACGAGCAAGTGCGGGTGCTGCGCTATGACGCGGCGTTCAATTACTCGGCGATCAACAATTTCGCGGTGCGCGCGGCGCGTGGGGAATTCATCTGCCTGTTGAACAACGATACGGCGGTGATTTCGCCGGATTGGCTGGCGGAAATGCTAGGCCGCCTGTTGCAACCACAGGTTGGCGCGGTGGGGGCGAAACTGTATTTCGCCGATGGCCGGGTTCAGCATGCCGGCGATGTCGTCGGGCCGGGCGGTTGCGCCAATCATTTGCATGCGCTGTTGCCGGGCGATGCGCCGGGGTATCAACATCGCGCCGTGCTGGCGCAGGATTTGTCGGCGGTGACGGCGGCATGTCTGTTGACCCGACGCGATCTCTATTTGTCCCTGGGTGGTTTGAACGAGCGGGATTTGTCGGTGGCGTTCAATGATGTGGATTACTGTTTGCGCCTGTGGGAAGCGGGCTGGCGCGTGGTCTGGACACCGTATGCCGAGTTGTTTCATTACGAGTCGGTGTCGCGCGGCAAGGATGTTTCGCCGGAACGCAAGGCGCGCGCTGACCAGGAGGTGGCTTATATGGTGGCGCGCTGGGCGCATGTGATGCGCCACGATCCGTTCTACAACCCGAATCTGAGCTATGCGCGGCCGGATTTTTCGTTGAGTCACGCGCCTTTGGTCGCGCGGCCCTGGGAGTAGCCGGTGTCGTTGTTGGTGCCTGCTGCGTTGACCGCCCGCTATCAGCAGCCTTGGTGCGGCGATGTCGCGGTGTTGTCGCCCGGCGCGGTTCCGACCGTCGATTTCTATTTGACGCCCCGTTTGGCTGAATTGGCGCCGGAACGGGTCAGGCTGTTCGATTCGCGCGCACTGGATGCCGCCGCGCAATCCCTGCCGGTTGGCACTTTTGTCATCATCGTGCGGCAGGCCTCCCGGCGCTGGCTGCGTTTTCTGGCTGAACAGGCCGATCGCTGGTGCGGGGTGGCCTGGCTGATCGATGACGACATTCCCGCCGCCTGGCGTTGTCGCGAATTGCCTTTGGACTATCGCCTGCGCACCAGCGGGCGCTTTCTGCGTGTAGCCACCGATTTGCTTGGCGTTTGCGATCGGGTCTGGGTATCTACCGAGGAATTACAGAAGCGTTATACGCAATGGAATCCACTGGTTTTGCCACCGCTGCATCCGTTTCAACCGCGTCATGCGGCGCCTGCCGGGGTGCGTCGCTGGTGTTATCACGGCACCCGCGCGCATCGGGCGGAGATCAACTGGCTGAAGCCGGTGGTCGCCGCCGTTCAGGCGCGTGTACCGGGTTCCGAATTCGAGATCATGGGCGGCGTCGGCATCAGACGCCTGCTGGCGGGAATACCCAGGGTCCATGTCCTGCCGCCGCGCGGCTGGCGGGATTATGTCGACCATTGCCGAAACTCGCACATCGCGGTGGGCCTGGCGCCATTGCTGCCGGGCTATTTCAATGCGGCGCGCGCGCATGTGAAGCTGTTCGACCTTGCCAATGCCGGCGCGGTCGGCGTGTATTCCCGGCGTGCACCTTACTTCCCGACCCTGGCCACAGCCGGTGTGGTGTTTGCCGATGATGATCAGGCTGTGTGGAGCGAACAGATCGTTGCGCTGCTGCTGGATGACGCGCGACGCTTGAGCTTGTTTTCGCGAGCGATGGACTGGATCGACGCCACGCCGCCGCAGCCTGGCATGCGCGAACTGATCAATTGCCCATGAAATTCTTGTCACGTTACGTAACAACGAGGCGTGGCGCCTTCACAAACTCCATTGACGCAATCGAAATCAGACCAGAAAATCTGGTCTGATTGAAAGCCGGAACATAGGAGACGGGATGCACAATTCGCAATGGCGCTTGCAGGATGCAAAAACGCAGTTCAGCCAGGTCGTCGAAGCTGCATTGCAAGGCGAACCGCAACACGTTACCCGTTATGGTCGGGAAGCGGTGGTGGTGCTCTCCGAAGCGAGCTACCGGGCGCTGAGAGAAAGCACAAAAGCAGGCCCATCAGGCTTTCTGGCGCATCTTCTCGCCATACCGAAGGACGAAGGCGACGTTGCTGAATCCAGTCTGATCACGCTGCGTGAGATTGATCTCTGATGTTTCTGCTCGACACCGTCATCATTTCTGAAATTCGCAAAAAGCAGCCCGATAGCGGAGTCATCGAGTGGATTTCACGCCAGCCTGGCAGCCAGCTTTATCTCAGCGTCGTTACGCTCGGCGAAATCGAGCGCGGCATTGAAAGACGCCGTAAAACCGAACCTGCATTTGCAGAAACACTGGCTGCCTGGCTTGAAAGTTTGACACTTCTTTACGCCGATAGAATTCTTCCGATCACGCCCGCAATTACGCGTCGGTGGGGCCGTCTTTCAGCACAAATCGGTAATGACAGCGCGGATTTATTGATCGCTGCGACAGGCCTCGCGCATCACCTCACCGTTGTGACGCGCAACGTAAGCCATTTCGAGCCCACCGGCATCACAGTCGTCAACCCATTTTCCTAGTGCGTGGAATAAGCGCCGCCAGACAAGTATGTGAGCTTGCAACGCTATCCAGACAAATTATGAAAAAGAAGCCCTCGCGTAAATCTCCCCCGGTCGTCGAATCTGCCCAGATCGAGGCTTTGCTGCGGCTGGCGCGCGCTGGCAAGGCTGCGGAGGCGCTTGATCGGCTCGATGTCCTCATCGCGCAACACCCCGGTTTCAAGCCGCTTTACGGCCTGGCCTGGGAAATAGCCGGGATGATCGATCAACCTTACGGGATGGTTGTGCGGGCCTGGAGTTGGACGTGCGTATCGCCAAACAGCCCGCTTGCCTGGGAGGCGTTGTTTGACAGTGCACCGAAAGCGGGGTGTTACACGCTGGCGATACAGGCGCGGGATCGGCTGGATGCGTTGGCGAGCAGGCCCGTGGCAGTGCCGGTGGACATGGATACGCCGTTGGGTATCTTGCGTTTTGAAGAGGCCGTTGCCAACGATATTGCACGATCGCTGATGGCGGTCGGGCGTTTTGATCAGGCGTTGGCGGCGCTGGAGGGGTTTGACAACGTGATGCTGTTGAACAACGCCGCTTTGTCTTGCTTCCATCTGGGCGATGTTGCGGGTGCGTTGCAGCGCTTCGAAACGAGCTGGCAACGCAATCCACGCAATGTGTTTGCACTGGATCAAGTCGTTCGTTTACGGCTGTGGACGCGCGGGCGCGATGCCGCCGCCGAACTGGCGGAGGCAGTCAACGCGGCATCGCCGGCCCGCCCTGAAGATGCGTTGGGCAAGGTTGTGGCGTTGCTGGTGCTGAGTGATTGGGCTGGCGCGGATGCCGCGTGGCGAGAATCGACGGATGCGAGTTTCTGGTCGAGCATGGCTGACGCCGAAAAATCGGGGAGATTCGATCTGGCCGGGGGCATTGCCGCGCTTCGGTTGGGCAATTGGAGCGACATGAGCCAACGCTTCGCCGCCGCGGCGGACGATCTGCCGAATTTTTACCAGCAACTCAGCCAGATCGAACGCAATGCGGCGCATCCGGAACTGGGTGAAATGCCGGATATCGAGTTGTTCCAGATCAATTCCTGGTTCACGACCATCTGGTTTGATCGCCTCAAGGTGATTACCAAGCAGCGCGGCAAGGATGTCGAAGCGCAATACGATGCGCATATGCGGGCCTGTGATGCGCATGCCGACTATCTGAGAGTGGTTGCTGAACTCGGCGGCGAGGCGGGGCGTTTCGTGGCGGTTTCCATATTGAAATCGCGCGCCAAAGCGGGGGATGCCGTGGCGAAACAGCATCTGCTCAACCTGCTTACCGCGCCTTGTGGTCCGGACAGCGTACGCTCTGCGTTGCATCGTGATCTGGTCGAGGCGGGGCTGATGCCGGCTGGCGGGCTGGTGACCATGCTGTTGCAAGGCCAAGTGCGCGAAATTCGCCATAAGGACATACAAATTCATGCCGAGCCGTCGCCGCTCGACTTGCCGGCGGAAGCCCATGCGCGGATTGAACAGGTGTCGGCTTTGACGGCTCAGGGCAAATATGAGGCTTGTGTCGACATTCTTGTGGACCTGATCGCCGGTCATCCGGATGTGCCGCTGTTGTACAGCAATCTGGCGGGCATCAAGGAAGCGATGGGACATCCGGAGTCGTCGGTCAAAGCGCTGCTGGAACAGGCGTTGCGCATCGACCCCGATTATCTGTTCGCCAAAACCGGCTTGGCGCGCCTCATTGCTCGGCAAGGCGATGTGGAACGGGCGAAGACGATGATCGAGCCGCTGCTGGGACGGGATCGCTATCACTATTCGGAATGGCGCTCGATCTTGCTGACGCAACTGGAGATGGCGAAACAGCTTGGGGAAGCTGGTTTGGTACAAGGGTTGAACAAACAACTGGCGGCGTTGCAGGAACAATTCAGTTGAGGCTGAGCACGCTCGGTGAGGTCAGCAGATGTTGATCTTCCCTCTCATGTCTCCAGGAGCCTGGCGCCCGGATACCGGCACGTCCGGCCTGGCATGATCGACAAAACGCCCTGCGCGGTTCCGTTGTTGAATATCGCCTTGTGGCGTTCGCCGCTGATCGGCGCATTGCTGGATCGGCCGCGAAAAATTGCTTGGTTGCCGTGGGGGCATGCCAGCGAAGATTGGCTGGGCTGGGGATGCAAACCCAGCGCAAGGCGCGCCGCCTGGTATGCCGCTTGGCGTGGCGGGCGGGTGCTGCGTCTGGAAGATGGTTTTCTGCGTTCCTGGGGTGTCGGCAGACTTTATCCGCCGTTGTCGATGGTTGTGGATGAAGTCGGAATCTATTACGACAGCACGCGTCCCAGCGCGCTGGAGAACCTGCTGGTTTCGGACATCAACCTGCTTGCCGGTATCGAGGCGGATGTGGACAGCGCCAAGGCGCTGATCCTTGAACATCGCTTGAGTAAATACAATCATGCGCCGCTGTTCGATAGCGGCGCGCTGCCTGATGGCCCGCGGGTTCTGGTGGTCGATCAGACTGCGGGAGACTTGAGCGTCGGCCTGGGCGGCGCCGATGCCGATACGTTTGCCGCCATGCTGGCGGCGGCGCGCGCCGAGAATCCGCAGGCAACCATTTTTGTCAAAACCCATCCGGAAGTCAGTTCCGGCCGCAAAGCCGGCTATCTGACCGGGGTAAGGGACGATCAGCGGACCGTGGTATTGCGTCAGGCGATCAATCCACTCAGCCTGATCGATCAGATGGACCGGGTTTATGTGGTTACCTCCACCATGGGATTCGAGGCGTTGCTGGCGGGCAAGCCGGTGACGGTGTTCGGCTTGCCCTGGTATGCCGGTTGGGGAGTGAGCGATGATCGCTTGTCTTGCCCGCGTCGCAATCGACGCCGTTCTGTCGATGAGTTGTTTGCGGCGGCCTATTTTCATTACGCCCGGTATTTGAATCCCGAGACGCATCGGCGCGGCAGCATCTTCGATGTCATCAACTGGTTGTTGCTGCAGCGGCAGATGGCAGGGACAAGCCGAGGCAGAACGATCGCGGTCGGCTTTTCATGGATTCGACGCTGGGCTCAGGCATTCCTGTTCGGGCCGGATGCGTCGCGCGTGGCATTTGCCGCAGGTCCGCAGGCATTGCGCCGTTTGCAGCCGGGGCCGGGCGATAGTCTGGTGCATTGGGGACATCCGGCGCCCACCTGGTTGAAAGCGGTGGCGCTCGACCAGGGCGCGCGACTGTTGCATATGGAAGACGGGTTCATCCGTTCGGTGGGCCTGGGTTCGGACCTGGTGCCACCGCAGTCGTTTGTGCTGGATCAGCGCGGTCTGTACTTCGCTCCGCAGGGTGCGTCGGATCTCGAGGATATTCTCAATACGGCGGCGTTTTCGTCAGAGGAACTGGCGCGTGCAGAGCGGGTACGCGAATTCATCGTCCGTCACGGCATCACCAAGTACAACGTCGATCCGTTGCAAACGCCGGATTGGCCCAGCGCTGGTCGACCGGTGCTGCTGGTTCCCGGTCAGGTCGAGGATGATGCGTCGATCCAGCAAGGTTGCGAAGACGTGCGCACCAATCTGGGTTTGCTTGCCGCCGCACGCGCCGCCAGCCCGCATGCGTTCATCGTCTACAAGCCGCATCCCGATGTTCTCGCCGGCAATCGCATGGGTCGAGCCGCGCTGGAGGATGCACGCGTAATTGCCGACCAGATCGAAACCCGGGTTTCGTTGGTCAGTTGCGTCGAAGCCTGCACGGAGGTGCATACCATGACATCGCTGGCCGGCTTTGACGCGTTGCTGCGCGGCAAGCGGGTGGTGGTGCATGGCCGGCCGTTCTATGCCGGCTGGGGCTTGACCGAGGATCGCCTGGACATGCCCCGGCGCAACCGGCGGCTGACGCTGGATGCACTGGTGGCCGGCGCTTTGCTGCGCTATCCGATCTATTGGGATGCGCGGTTGAAGGGATACACCACTTGCGAGGCAGTATTGCAGCGCATTGTCGAGCAGCGTGAAGGGCTGGGCGTTTCCGGCATGGCAACAGGCCGCGCGCTACGCGCGCTGAGAAAACTCCGAAACCTGATCTTGTCGCGTATCGATTAACACGCCAACTGCCTGTGCGGGCTGTGACGGAGGTCACCCGGGCGAGAAAATCGGCTTTGTTACAATGCCAGCCATCGCCGAGTAAAATTGGCCGCAACTTGATCGATAGACCTTCAATTGAAGAATTCTTCTGGCACTGAAACTCGTCGGAGTAATGGCCTCGCAATGAGTCGTTTTTTTCTCGCGCGGCTGACTCAGCATAACTATCGATGCCAAAGTGCGTCATCGAATAAAGGGATTTGGTTTGGCTGACAACAACAGCAAGATTGCCATCGTCGGCATGGCTTTTCGGTTTCCCGGCGACCTGGGTAGCGAGGAAGCGTTCTGGCGGGTACTCAAGGAAGGTCGCGATGTCGTCAGCCAGATCGGCGAGGATCGCTGGGCGACGGATGTCCTGCAGCATCCCAAACGATCGGAACCAGGCCGCAGCATCACTTTCTCAGCCGGCGTTTTGTCGCGTCTGGATCAGTTCGATGCAGCGTTCTTCGGCATTTCCCCGCGTGAAGCCAGTCGCCTCGATCCGCAACAACGCTTGTTGCTGGAACTGGCCTGGGAGGCGATGGAGAACGGCGGACAGCCGCCGTCGCGTCTGGCCGGCAGCAATTGCGCGGTCTACGTCGGCATTTCCGGACTCGATTACGGCATGCGGGCATTGGACGACATGAGCAGCATGAATGCCTATTCGATGACCGGCAACACGCTCAGCATCGCCGCCAACCGCCTGTCTTATGTGTTTGATCTGCATGGACCGAGCATGGCGGTGGATACCGCCTGTTCATCCTCGTTGGTGGCCCTGCATCAGGCCTGCCGCAGCCTGCGCGACGGCGAGTCGTCGCTGGCGCTGGTCGGCGGCGTCAATCTGTTGTTGCATCCCTATCCCTTCGTCGGTTTCACCAAGGCATCAATGCTCTCTGCCGACGGCCGTTGCAAGGCGTTCGATGCTTCCGGCGATGGTTATGTGCGTTCGGAAGGCGGCGCTGTGCTGTTGCTGAAGCCGCTGGCGCAGGCCGAAGCGGATGGCGACGATATCCGGGCGGTGATCCTCGCCAGCGGTTCCAATTCCGACGGCGGTCGCAAGAGCGGCATCACCATACCCAGCATCGAAGGTCAGTCCGAGTTGCTGCGCCAGGTCATGCGCCAGGCGGGCATCGTCGCCGATGACCTGGATTACATGGAAGCGCATGGCACCGGTACGGCGGTGGGCGACCCGATCGAAACCGCCGCCATCGGCCAGGTCATCGGCCAGGCGCGCGCGGCGGGCAAGCCGCTGCCGGTGGGGTCGGTAAAGAGCAATCTGGGGCATCTTGAGCCGGCATCCGGCATGGCCGGCCTGATCAAGACCGTGCTGGCGCTGCAGCATCGCTGCCTGCCGCCATCCATTCATGTCGAGACCCTCAACCCCAATATCGATTTCACCGGCCTGAATCTGGAAGTGGTCACTACCAGCCGAGAACTGCCGCCATCCACGCGACCGTTGTGCATGGGCGTGAATTCGTTCGGTTTCGGCGGCGCCAATGCGCATGTGTTGTTGCTTGAACATCGTGCCCCGGTCCGGAAACGCCGCCGCGAGAAATCGCTCGGAACGCCGCCGTTGCTGCTTTCCGCGCGCGCACCGCAGGCATTGCGCGACCTGGCGCGGCAATACGGTGCACGCATCGACACGTTGAACGCGTCGGATTACCACGATCTGGCGCATTCGGCGGCGTTTCGCCGCCAGTGGCTGGACAAGCGCCTGGCAGTGGTCGGGCGCGATGCGCGGCAGATAGCCGAGCGCCTGACAGCTTATGCCGAAGGCGTTTCAGCCGACGGCGTGATCGAGGAAGAAGCGCTCGCCGATGCCGGCAAGACCGCTTTCATTTATACCGGCAATGGCGCGCAATGGCAGGGCATGGGGCGGGTCCTGCTCGAAGAATCGCCGGTATTTGCCAAGACCTTGTCGGAACTGGACGTTCTGATACGCCGACACGCCGGCTTTTCGATATTGGATGAATTGCGCGCCGAACCCGAACAATCGCGCATGCAATTGACCGAGGTTGCCCAGCCGGCGCTGTTCGCGATTCAGGTTGGCGTAACCCGCTGGCTGAATGCGCAAGGCCTGGATGCCGCCGCTGCCGCCGGACATAGCGTCGGCGAGGTTGCCGCCGCCTGGGCGGTTGGCGCATTGAGTCTGGAACATGCGGTTCGGGTGATCTGCGAACGCAGCGCGGCGCAAGCGGCGACCAAGGGCAGCGGTCGCATGGCGGCGGTCGGTCTGTCTCCGGATAGGGTCCGGGAAATGCTGGATCAGGAAGGGATGTCTTATCAGGTGGCGCTGGCCGCCATCAACAGTCCCACGGCGGTGACACTGTCCGGCAATCTGGCAGCCTTGGAGATACTCGGCGCGACGCTTAAAGATCAAGGCGTGTTCTACCGTCTGCTGGACCTGGACTATGCCTTCCACAGCCCCGCGATGGACCCGATCAAACCCCGATTGCTGATGCGTCTGGCGGATCTTGCGCCATCGCCGGGCAAGGGGATGTTCATATCGACCGTGACCGGTGGTGAACTGTCCGGCAAGGAACTCGATGCCGGTTACTGGTGGGACAACATACGTCAACCGGTGCGTTTCAATCAGGCCATCGATGCGCTGGTCGCTGCCGGCTGCCGGGTGTTCGTGGAAATCGGTCCGCATGCCATTCTGCAACGCTACATCAAGGATGCCCTGGCAAAACAAGCCGTTGCCGGTCGCGTTCTGGCGACGCTGAAGAAGAACAATGATGGGCCGGCGCGCCTCGAAGACACCGTCTGGCGCGTCTGCCTGAGCGGAGCGCCATTCAATCTGAAAGGCCATTTTTCCAAGCCGGCCAGTTTCGTGCGACTGCCGAATTATCCCTGGCAACGCGAAACGCACTGGCATGCGTTGACCGGCGAAGGCTATGACCTGATCAGCCGCAAGCGCGTGCATCCACTACTGGGTTACCGTTTGAAGGATGCCGAAGCCGTCTGGGAAAATCCGCTAGATCCGCAGATCCTGGCCTATCTGGCGGATCACCAGGTCGGAGGCGCGGCGGTGCTGCCGGGCGCGGCCTATGTCGAAATGGCGCTCGCCGCGTCGCGCGAGTGGTTCGGCCAGGTGCGCCACGAAATGGAAGAAATGGACATCATCGCGCCGGTGGTGTTCGACGGCGAACATGCGCGCGTATTGCGCTTCGAATTGAATCCCGCCGATGGCGGGTTCCTGATCCGCAGTCGGCCGCGTCTGAGCAACGACGACTGGAGTCTCAATGCGGTTGGCCGTCTGATCGGCGAACCGCTGGCGTCACGCCCGGCTTCCCGCCTGCCCGGTTTGAACGCGCCGGCAGGTGCGGTTGTTCTCGATGCAGCGATCCATTACGCGCTGGCCGCCCGCTTGGGGCTGGACTATGGTCCCGGTTTCCGGGGCTTGCGTGAGGTTCATGTCAGCGGCGCAGAATTGCTGGCCGAGTTGACGACCCCGCTGGTCATCGAGCCGGACATGCAACACCATATTCTGCATCCGGCCATACTGGATGTCTGTTTCCAGTCGCTGCTCGACTTTTTTCACGCGGAAATTTCCGCCGGCGAGGGCGCTACCCTGTTGCCGGTACGCGTCGGTCGGTTGCGCTTCTATGGCGGCCGCGTCAGCGTGATACGCGCTCGGCTGGTCAAACAAAGCCCGCGTTCGGTGCTGGCCGAGTTCCAGTTGTTCGATGCGCAAGGCGAAACCGTCGCGCAACTCGACGGCTGCCGTTTCCGCGCGGCGGCGCTGGGTCAGCAGAATGCAGCGCAGCCGGCGCTGTGGCGGCAGATTTTCCGCTTGCAGCCGCATGCCCGGGATGTGCAGCCACTGTTGATCGACATTAATCGGGATCTGGTCAGGCAAACCCAGAAAACCTTGTCCAGCCTGGAGCCCTTGCTGCGCCGACGCGAGTATTTCCAGGGCGTGGTGCCGCTGTTCGACGCACTGGTCGGCGCCTTTGCCGTCGAGGCGTTCCGCGAATTGGCCGAGAGCGGATACTTGCAGGCGGTGCTGGATGATGACGCCTCGCTGGCCGAGGGCGTGCGTCCGCTGTTCGCCTGGCTGACCCGATTGTTGCTTGATGACGGTTTGTTGATCCGGGATGCGGGAATTTGGCGGCTGTCCGACGATAATGAACCTCCACCGGCTGACGTCATCTGGCGGGCGATACTCGGTGATTACCCGAATGCGCTGCCGGATCTGGTGTTTGTCGGCCAGGTCGGTCGGCATCTCGCCGAGTTGCTGACCGGCAAGATCGAAATCGAGCCATTCCTGGCGAAGCTGGCTAAAAGTCATCTGGTCGAACAGTTTCACGATGCCTCGCCGACCTATCTCGGCATCAACCGGGCGACGCGCGAGATCATCCTGTCGGTCGCCGCCAACTGGCCGTCGGATCGCCGCTTGCGGATACTCGAGATTTCCGGTGGCTCCGAGGATTTGCCGCGCCAGTTGCTGGCCGATTTGCCGGCCGATCGTTGCGACTATGTGATTGCCGAATCCGAAGGCGATCAACTCGCCCGTCTGGAGTCGGAATACGCCAACCATGCGGTGGTCAACGTGGCAACGCTCGGCCTCGGCGAGGGCTTGCCGCTGACCGGCAATTCGGCGTTGCCGGAGCAGTTTGACATTGTTTTGCTGCACCACTGGATCCATCGCGCCGCCGAGATACCGCCGGTGCTGGCGGCGTTGAAGCGCAAACTTGCCAGCGGCGGTCTGCTGCTGCTGCTCGAACGCCACCCGGATCGTGCGGCGGATTTGCAGCATGGTCTGACTGCCGATTGGTGGCACGATGCCGGTGCTTCCGGAAAGTTGTCCAGCCTGCTGACCCCGGCGGGGTGGGCCGGTTTTCTGAATCAGCAGGGCTACGCCGAGATCGAGGTTCTGCGCGAACCGGCCAGCGATGGCATGGACACTGGCGCATACGCGGTGCTGGCGACAAATCCCGACAACTATTCCGAAACGGTTGATGTCTCGGCTCAGTCCTGGCTGTTGCTGTCCGATGGCGAGGGTGTGTCGGCGTTCATGTCCGATCGGCTGGCCGCGCATTTGCGCAGCCAGGGTCAGCGCGTTGTCCAGGCCGTTCCGGAGAACGGCGCTGAGAGCGCGGCGAAATTGTGTTTCGACCCCGCTGCGGAAGCCTCCGGCAAGGCTTTGCTGGACGAGGTCGCACGGCAACTGGGCGGTTGCGATCATGTCGTGCATTGCCTGGGCTTGCGCGATGCCGCCGAGACCGGAGCTGATGTCATGCAACTGCAAACGCTGCGCTGTATCAGCACCTTGCATTTGCTGCATGCCCTCGATGGCGATGCGGATTGTCAAGAGACCAAACTCTGGCTGGTGACTTCCGGGGGCTCGATGTTCAACGGCGGCAACGATGCCTGGCAGCACCAGCCGGCACAGGCGCCATTGTGGGGTATGGGTCGGGTGATCATGAACGAACACCCGGAACGCGACTGCGTGTTGATTGACCTGCAAGCCGACAGCCTGGACAAGGAAGCAGCAGCCTGGTTGAGCCGCGAATTGCTGGCGCCGGACGGCGAGCGGGAAATCGTCCTGACCAGCGCCGGACGTTTCGTGCCGCGCATGCAGGCGGCGCCGACGCCGACGCTTGCCGCCAACGACAGTGCCGAAAGCGGCTACCGGCTGGATTTCAGCGTGCCCGGGCAATTGCGCAATCTGCAATGGCGGCCTTTGCCGGCGCGGGACCTGGCGGCGGACGAGATCGAAATACGACCGGTCGCCGCCGGCCTGAATTTCCGTGATGTGATGTATGCCATGGGCCTGCTCTCCGATGAAGCCGTGGAGAATGGTTTTTCCGGCGCATCGCTGGGCCTGGAACTGGCCGGCCGGGTATCGCGCGTCGGCAGCCGGGTCGATGAGTTCGCGGTGGGCGATGAAGTGGTGGCGTTCGCCCCGGCTTGCTTCTCCAGCCATGTCGTCACCCAGGTCGGTTCGGCCGCCGCCAAGCCGCCGGCCTGGTCGTTCGAACAGGCGGCAACCGTGCCAACGGTGTTTTTCACTGTGTACTACGCGCTCAAGCATCTGGCCGATCTCCAGCCCGGCGAGCGGGTGCTGATCCATGGCGCGGCGGGCGGAGTCGGCATTGCGGCGATGCAGGTCGCGCGCTATCTCGGCGCGGAGATTTTCGCCACCGCCGGCAGCGACGAGAAGCGCGATTTCGTGCATCTGCTGGGCGCCGATCATGTCATGAGTTCGCGCACGCTGGCCTATGCCGATGAGATCCTGGCGCTGACTGACGGCAAAGGGGTGGATGTGGTGCTCAATTCGCTGGCCGGCGAGGCGATCAACCGCAATTTCCGGGTGCTGCGTCCGTTTGGCCGGTTCCTGGAGTTGGGCAAGCGCGATTTTTATGAAAACACCCGCATCGGCCTGCGTCCGTTCAAGGACAACATCAGTTATTTCGGCATCGATGCCGACCAGTTGATGGTCGAGCGTCCGGCCTTGGCCACCCGCTTGTTCCGCGAGGTGATGGGGCTGTTCGCCGAGGGCATTCTGCGCCCCTTGCCTTACCGCGCCTTCCCGGCGACGCGGGTGGTGGACGCCTTCCGCTACATGCAGCAATCGCGGCAGATCGGCAAGGTCGTGTTGACCTTGAACGACATCGATCCGCCGGTGAGCGAGTTTCGGCGTGCGGCCTTGCCGGCCGCGCCGGCCTTGTCACCGGACGCCACCTACCTGGTGACCGGCGGCATCGGCGGTTTCGGGCTGAAGTCCGCGCAGTGGCTGGCTGGCCTGGGCGCCCGGCATCTGGTGCTGCTGGGTCGGCGCGGTCTGGACACGCCGGGTATCGCGGCAGCCGTGGTGGAACTGGAAAAGCTCGGCTCCAGCGTGGATGTGTTCGCCTGCGATGTGACCGACCGCGCCGCGCTTGCCAAAGTGCTGGCCAGTATTCGCCGCGATCTGCCGCCGCTGCGCGGCGTGCTGCATGCCGCCATGGTCCTGGATGACGCGCTGCTGCGCAATCTCGATGCGCAACGCTTTCGCACCGTGCTGGCGCCGAAAGTGCAAGGCGCCTGGAATCTGCATCAACTCACCCAGGATCAGGCGCTCGATTTCTTCATCCTGTATTCCTCGGCCACGACGTACATCGGCAACCCCGGACAAGCCAATTACGTGGCGGCCAATCTGTTCCTCGAATCGCTCGCCGCGCTGCGCCGCGCCGATGGGCTCGCCGCCACCTGCGTCAGTTGGGGCGCGATCGGCGACGTCGGCTATCTGACCCGTCATGCGGCGGTCAAGGACGGCTTGCAGGCGCGCCTGGGAGGCGATGCCCTGGCATCCGACCAGGCGCTGGCGCTGCTCGGCGCGATGTTGGCGACCAATCGGGACGGTTTGGCGATGCTCGATTTCGACTGGCACACCTTGCAACGCTTTCTGCCGGCTACCCAGGCGCCGAGGTTCGACCTGATTCGGAGCGGGGCGCGTCAGAGCGGCGGGAATGAGCAGAACGAGGATATTCACGTTCTGTTGGCCGGCAAGACTGCTGAAGAGATGCTCGAAATCGTCGCCGGCCTGCTGGCCAGCGAGGTGGCGCAGATCCTGCAGATTCCGGCCGAACGCATCGATCGGTTCCGCTCGCTGTACGATCTGGGCATGGACTCATTGATGGGCATGGAACTGGTGTTGGGCATCGAGAAGCGGTTCGGTGTCGCGCTGCCGGTGATGGCCCTCAATGAAGGCCCGAGCATCCAGCGCATTGCCGAGCGGCTGGTCGGCAACCTGAGCGGCGCCGAATCAGGCGAGGATACGCAGCTGAAGGACATGGTCACCAGTCTGGCGGCGCAGCATGCGCAGGAAATGTCGCCCGAGCAGGTGGCGGATACGATCAGCGAGTTGCGTCAGCAGGTCAGCAAGGGCCCGCGCCTGATTTCATGAGGATACAAGGATGATCAAGGACAAGTCGCCTGGGAGTCTGTTCGGACTGTCAGGCCAGGCCAAGGACGAACTGATCAAGCGCTTTCTGAACCGCAAGGGGACGGTCAATACCGCCCAAACCGATGCCGATCAGACCGCCGCGTTACGGGCGCGGACTTCGGCCAAGGGTATTCCCGACGCCTATTGCCGTTTCGACCGTTTTCCCGGTTACGAAAAACTCCTGGTGCCACAGGCGGCGGCGCGGCGGATGGGTATCGACAACCCGTTCTTCAAGGTCCACGATGGTGTGGCCGGGGCCACCAGCCTGATCGAAGGCCGTTCGTACATCAACTTTTCCAGCTACAACTATCTCGCCCTCAACGGTCATCCGCGCGTCAGCAAGGCTGCCCGCGACGCCATCGACCGCTGGGGTACATCGGCCTCGGCCAGCCGTCTGGTGTCCGGCGAACGCGCTGTCCAGCGGGAACTCGAAGCCGCCCTGGCGGAATATCACGATGTCGAGGAGTGCATCGCCTTCGTCAGCGGTCATGCCACCAACGTCACCACTATCGGTTATCTGTTCGGGCCGAAGGATCTGGTGCTGCATGATGCGCTGATCCACAACAGCATCCTGCAGGGCATTCAGCTTTCCGGCGCCCAGCGGCGTGCGTTTCCGCACAATGACTGGCAAAGCCTGGATCAGTTGCTGGCGGAGATACGCGGCCGCTACGAGCGAGTGCTGATCTGTATCGAAGGCTTGTACAGCATGGATGGCGATTTTCCCGATCTGCCGCGCTTCGTCGATGTGAAAAACCGTCACAAGGCTTTTCTGATGGTCGATGAAGCACATTCGCTGGGCGTCATGGGCAAGCGCGGCGGCGGTATCCGTGAGCATTTCGACATGCGCGGTCACGACATCGATATCTGGATGGGTACACTGAGCAAAACGCTGGCCTCGTCGGGCGGTTACATCGCTGGCGAGCGCGCGCTTGTGGAACACCTGAAGTATGCCGCGCCCGGTTTTCTGTACAGCGTCGGCATCGCGCCGCCGGTGGCGGCGGCGGCACTGGAAGCGCTGCGCATCTTCAAGGCCGAACCGGAACGGGTTGCGCGCCTGCAGGCGCGCGGCAAGCTGTTTCTGGAGGCGGCGCGCGCGCGCGGAATCAATATTGGTGGAAGTGCCGGTTACTCGGTGATTCCGGCCATCATCAAGAATTCGTTGAAGGCGGCGAAGTATTCCAACGCACTGTTTGAACGCGGCATCAATGTCCAGCCGATTACCTATCCGGCAGTCGAGGAGGGCGCTGCGCGGCTGCGTTTCTTTTTGAGCAGCAGCCATACCGAGGAACAGGTTCTTGCCGCAGTGGCGGCGCTGGCGGCGGTATCCGGCCGGTGATGGCGGGTTGCGTTGCGAGATCGGTCATGGCGTCGCCGACCGACCTCGCGGTTTACCGGGTATCTTGCGACGCTGCCGAGCGGGTCTTGTTGATTGACCTGTTGCGCCGCGCCTTCGACCGCGATCCGCATATCAATTGGCTGGTCCACCAGGATAGCCGCCGTGAATCCGCGCTGACCGAACTGTTTGCCCTGCTGGTCAACGATATGGGCGGCGAGTTGCATGCCACGGCGGATCAACAGGCCGCAGCGCTTTGGTTTCCGCCCGGTGGCGGTCCGGGCTGGAGTGCGCAAACCCGCTTCTTTCTGCGTTTTCTGAACATTTCCGGTCCGCTGCGGGCGGTGACGCGCGGCATCGGCCTGAAGCGCATGGATCGATGCCATCCGGCGCGGCCGCATTTCCATCTGCAATTGCTGGGTGTTGCGCCGGACTGCCGAGGTCAGGGCCACGGCAGCGCTCTGGTTGGACATCTGCAGGCGCTGGCGCAGGCCTCTAAAAACGAGATCTATCTGGAAACCAGCCGGCAGGAGAATGTGGCTTTCTATGCCCGCCGGGGGTTTGAGGTGGTGGCGGAAAACCAGTTATCGGATGGTTTGTGCTTGTGGTCATTGACGAGCGGGTCGTGATGTCTGCCGCAACCAGCATACAAGCTCGCCAATTCCTGTTTCTGCAAGGCCCGCTATCGCAGTTTTTCAGCGAGATCGCCAGCGGTCTGCAAAGGCTCGGGCATGGCATCCACCACATCCAGTTCAACTTCGGTGACCGCCTGTTCTGGCGTCATCCCGGCGCGCTGCGCTATCGCGGCCGGCTGGCCGACTGGCCGGCTTACATCGAAGCCTTTTACGACCGACATGCGATCAGCGACATCGTGCTGCTCGGCGAGCAACGCGCCTATCACCGTATTGCGATCGCCGCTGCGCAGCGGCGTGGCATCCAGGTCACGGTGACCGATTTTGGCTATTTGCGACCGGACTGGATCACGCTGGAGCGTGACGGCATGTCCGGTCATTCCCGCTTTCCCCGCACCCCGGAGGCGCTGCGCGAACTGGCGGCTGGCGCGCCGAGAGTCGAGCTGAAAGCGGTTTATCAGGACAGCTTCTGGAACATGGCCCGGGGCGACATGCTGTATCACCTGAGCAATTTTTTCCTGGGCTGGCTGTTCCCGCGTTTCCACAACGACAAACTGGAAAACCCGGTGCTGTTTTATCTCGGCACTGGTCTGCGTATGTTGTTTGCGGCGCGCAACAACCGCCATGCCGAAGCCAGTCTGCAGCGGATGCTTGCGCAACGCCTGCCGTATTTCGTCTATCCGCTGCAAATGGCCAACGATTTCCAGTTGCGCGCCTATTCCGATTTCCCCGATCAGCACGCCGCAATCGAGCAGGTCATCTCCTCGTTCGCCGCTCATGCTCCCAGGGAGGCGCACCTGCTGGTCAAGATTCATCCCTGGGACCCCGGATTGATCAACTGGCGTCGTCAGGTTTTGCGTCATGCCAGGCAGTTCGGTGTGAGCGATCGGGTCCACTACGTCGATGGCGGCAGTCTTTATAGAATGTCGAGTCATGCGCGTGGCATGGTGACAATAAACAGCACATCGGGGTTGAGCGCGCTGATTCGGCATTGCCCGTTGATTACTCTGGGGCAGGCGATTTTCGATATGCCCGGACTGACTTTTCAGCATGGGCTGGATCGTTTCTGGCGCGAAGCCCGGCCTCCCGATGTCGATCTGCTTGATGATTATCTGGCGGCGCTGGCGGCCAGTATCCAGATTCGCGGCGTGTTCTACGCCCGTCCAGGTCTGGACGCGGCAGTGGCAGAAGCGGTGCGGCGGCTGGATGAGAATCTGATCAATTGCATCCTTCCTGAGCGAGTGGTGTCATGAACCAGGCGGTCGCATTGCGGCATGTTCTGATCACCGGCGCCAGCGGTGCGATCGGCCGCGCCCTGGCGCTGGCTTATGCCGCGCCGGGCTGTGTGCTCAGTCTGACGGCGCGTGACGCGACGCGGTTGCGGGAAACCGTGGATGCGTGTCGACAACGCGGCGCGGAGGTGTTCAGCGCGGAACTGGATGTCACCGATACGGCGACGCTGATGCGCTGGATCGAGGCGCAGGATCAGCGATTGCCGGTCGATCTGGCGATCGCCAATGCCGGCATGACCAGCACTATGAGTAGTGACGATGCGGCGGAACCCTGGCCGCGCGTCGAACTTCTGTTCCAGGTCAATCTGATCGGCGCGGCGGCCAGCATCCATCCGCTGTTGACGCGCATGTCGCAGCGTGGCGGCGGGCAAATTGCCTTGATGAGTTCGCTGGGCGCTTATGTCGGCATGCCGATCTCGCCAGCCTATAACGCCAGCAAGGCGGCACTCAAGGTCTACGGCGCCGGGTTGCGCGGCTGGCTGGCGCCGCGCGGTGTCAGGCTCAGCGTGATCTGTCCGGGTTTCGTCGCCTCCGCGATGAGCGACGCCTATCCCGGTCCGCGGCCATTCCTGCTGTCCGCCGAGCAGGCGGCGCGCATCATCCGCAAAGGGCTTGCCGCGAATCGCGCGGTGATCGCCTTCCCGCTGCCGCTGGCGCTGACCATGCGTTTTCTGGCGCTGCTGCCGACCGACTGGAGTCTGGCCTTGCAGCGGCTGTTCAAATACTGAGTACAACTGGCGTTTCGCTCGCTGGTATTTTGTCGCAGACCCTGCCGGCGTTATTCTTCGCCTCGCCAGAATCCACTGACTGATGCGCAACCTGCGCCAGTGGAGCAAACTTAGCTATCACTTGAACCGGATCGAGCAATGAACATGACCCCCCAACAATTAGCCCAGGAAGTCGAGACCCTGTTCAGCCTGCCGGATGTGGCGATCAGGTTGAATGATCTGATCGACCGGCCCGAGACGACGATCAAGGATCTGGTCGAGGTTGTGCAACTTGATGCCGGCATCGCGGCCACCGTGCTGCGCCTCGCCAACAGCGCCTGGTACGGTTTGCCATCAAGGGTGGATACCATTTCGCGGGCGATTACCCTGATCGGCCAGAAGGCGCTGCGCGATCTGGTGATGTCCACGTCGGTCATCACCACGTTCAAGGGCATTTCATCGGAATTCGTCGATATGCGCGATTTCTGGGACAACAGCGTCACCTGCGGAGTGGTCACGCGCAATCTGGCACACTTGTCCGGCATACGCGAAACCGAGCGGCTGTTTCTTGCCGGTCTGTTGCACAAGGTCGGCCGTTTGGCGTTCTATGCCAGCCGACCGGTGCAGTATCGCCAGGTCTTGCAGGACAGCAAGAATGGCGAGGCGGCGATCATTGCCGCCGAGGAGGCGGTGTTCGGCTTCAACTATGCCCAGCTTGGCGCCTGCCTGTTGCAAGCCTGGCGAGTGCCTTCGGCGCTCGACGAGGTTGTCGAATACCAGCTCGATCCCCTGAGTGCGCCGAATCAGCCGAAGGAAGCCGCCATCGTGCATGTCGCGGCCGATATCGCTTATCACATGGCGCCGGACATCAAGGCGCGCTATCAGTTGGGCGAATACCACCTGACTTTTCGCGAAAGCGCCTGGGAGTCGCTCGAACTGGAGCGCAATGTGCTCGCCGAAGTCATGCAGAATTCATTGATCCAATCCTTCGAACTGCTGGAAATCATCAATCCGCGCGCGCCGATGATTCTTTGATCGCGTTGGGTTGGTCATTGCCGGCCACTTTCCTGAAGATGCAGGGCAGAACTGCCAGGATGGCTATTGGGCTTGGTCTTGTCTGGTGTAACCCGTTAAAATCGCCGCAAATCAACGTGATGGAGATATCCATGAGTTATCTGTTCAACAAGACGGCCTTGCCGATCACTTTGGTAGTCATCATGATCGTCTGGGCTTGGGTCAGTTTCCTGTCGGTTGCCCTGAGTTCGCTGTTCTGAGTCTCGTTGCGGCAGAATGGAAAAAGCCCCGCCTTGGCGGGGCTTTTGTATTCTGGTGAGGCGTTCAGTTTGCCAGTGCGATTTTGAGCTTTTGCAGCGCTTTGGCCTCGATCTGACGTACGCGTTCAGCGGAAATGCTGTAAATCGCCGCCAGGTCATGCAGGGTGGCCGGATTTTCTTCATTCAACCAACGTGCTTCGATGATATGCCGGCTGCGCGCGTCCAGGCTTTCCAGGGCGTGCCCCAAACCGACGCTGGCAAGATTTTCGCGTTCGGCGATTTCCATGTGCTGGGTGGGTTCGGCATTCGGCGCGGCCAGATAGGCGATCGGAGCGAACACATCGTCATCATCGTCGTTGGCGGCATCGAGCGCCATATCCTGTCCATATAGACGGGTTTCCATTTCGCGCACGTCCGATTGCTGGACATTCAGCGTATTGGCCATCGCTGCGACTTCGTCGGATGACAACGTGCCGCTGCCGGTTTTCATGCTGCGCAGGTTGAAGAACAACTTGCGCTGCGCCTTGGTAGTGGCGACTTTGACCAGACGCCAGTTCTTCAGCACAAACTCATGGATTTCCGCCTTGATCCAATGCACTGCGAATGACACCAGGCGTACACCGCGATCGGGGTCGTAGCGCTTTACGGCTTTCATCAGGCCGATATTGCCTTCCTGGATCAGATCGGCATGCGGCAAGCCGTAGCCGAGATAGCCGCGCGCGATGGCAACGACCAGGCGCAAATGCGACAGAATCAATTGGCGGGCGGCTTCCAGATCTTCTTCATCGCGGAAGCGCACCGCCAGCTCATGTTCTTGTTCCGCGCTCAACAGCGGAAAACGATTGACTGCCTGGATATAGTTTTCCAGGCTGCCCAGAACATTGGGAACAGGAAAATCAAGTGCGGCAGCGGTCATCGGTAGACTCCTCAAAACAGTCAATACAATATTAGCACTCTCCGAGAGAGAGTGCTAAACGGAGGAAGTTCCCGCTACCGTTTCAAATGATCGCAAGGAATAAAGTCTGTCGGGTAGGAATAAAGTCTGTCGGACATTGCCCAAAAATTAGGCGCCCCGATGATGTCAGGTACCTGCAGATCGGCGAGATGCTGTTCGAACATACCGGCGCAGGCCGGTATCCAGTAACCCGCTGATTTCGTTGAGCTATCCGTACTGGACCCCGGCATCCGCCGGGGTGAGGTGTGCTTTTCGACACCCTGCTAAATGGCAGCAAGTTACCGATCCGCCGCATCAAGCCGATCAAGGATTGCCAACGCCTTGGCCACATCTCCCGTCGCTGCCAAAGAACGAAAATGGTTTTCGGTGTCCCATGCGGCCAGCGCATGCGCACTTAATTCCTCAACCAACTTGTTTGTGCTCAGCCCCCGGCTGCGCGCCATAGATTTAAGGCGCTCGGCAGTATCGTCCGGCAAACGAATTGTCAAAGTACTCATCGCAACTCCTCCAAAGATTGCGCAGGTGACAACACGCGCAACTTGCCCAGTAGCAACTCACCGCCACGCAGATCACGCACGTTATGCGTAACGATCGCCGCAGCCCCGCCCGCAAGTGCAAGTTCGATCAAATGGTTATCCGCTTCGTCAGGCAAATTTGGGCGCCAGCCGAAATACACCTTGACCCAACGCCCGCTGTTCGCAATCGCAGCAAGAACCTGTAACCGCTCATCAGGCGTAGTTAACTCACCCCACACATCACGACCCAACAAATCCTGGTATTCCAGCCACAACGCATTTCCAAACAACGGTACAAAATGACCAAACAATGCCTTTCGCAATACTTGGCGCGAAGCACCACCGCCAGAACGGAGACCGGCAACAAAAACATTGGTATCAATCACGACTGGAATCATGGTGACAGCATAGGTGCTATCAATATGTGGCGCAAGCCAGTGAGCGCTTCCATGAATAACGTGGAAAAACAATTTAATGTTTAACTTGAAAGTCGCGCAGCGACTTCTTGACGCTCCCCTCGCCCGCAGGCGGGAGAGGGGTTGGGGGAGAGGGAAACGGGCATGACTTTCATGCTCTGGGAGGCTTTCCCAAAGTCATGTCCGTTAGCTCCCACTCGCGCCATACTGCTTATCCGTCCACTCCCGATAAGCCCCACTCGCCACATTCTCCACCCAGCCCATATGGTCCAGATACCACTGCACCGTCTTGCGGATGCCGGTCTCGAAGGTTTCGGCGGGTTTCCAGCCCAGTTCGCGGTGGATACTGGTCGCGTCGATGGCATAGCGACGGTCGTGGCCGGGGCGGTCCTTGACGTAGGTGATCAGGCGGGTGGCCGGGCCTTCGGGATTCGGCTGGCCATCTTTTGCCAAAAACGCATCGAGCAAGCCGCAGACACGGTGCACGATGTCGAGATTCGGCATCTCGTTCCAGCCGCCGATGTTGTAGGTCTCGCCGACCCGACCGCTTTCCAGCACCACGCGGATCGCGGCGCAGTGGTCGGAAACGTACAGCCAGTCGCGCACGTTCATGCCGTCGCCGTAGATCGGCAGCGGCTTGGCGCGCGTGGCGTTGAGGATCATCAGCGGAATGAGCTTTTCCGGGAACTGGTAAGGGCCGTAATTGTTCGAGCAGTTGGTGGTCAGCACCGGCAGCCCGTAGGTGTGGTGATAGGCGCGCACCAGATGGTCGGAACTGGCCTTACTGGCGGAGTACGGGCTGTTCGGCGCGAACGGGGTTTCCTCGGTGAACGGCGCGTCATCCTTGCCCAGCGAGCCATAAACCTCGTCGGTGGAAACGTGCAGGAAGCGAAATGCGGCCTTGTCCGCCTCATTCAGGCTGTTCCAGTAGCCGCGCACTTCTTCCAGCAGGTGGAAGCGAACAAACAATAGATCGCCACAGATCACACGCAACACATCTGAATTGCCACGCCATCGCTCGCAAAGACAAACCCCGTCATTGCGCATCCAAGATATTGAGGCCCATAGCCATGCGCAACAGATCAACCTGTCTATGAACACCTGTTTTCAAGTAAATCGACTTCAACTGAGAACGGATCGTGTTGGTCGTCAGATCAAATTTTATGGACGCATCCTTAGGGCTCAAGCCGGCCAGCAAAGCCTCCAGCAAGCGACATTCGGCGTTGGTCAGGCGATATATTTCCTTGAATATCACGCACGGCACAGCATTCTGAGCGGTCAGGTCCATCACCTTTATTTGTATCCCCAGCAGACCATAGCGCCTTTCTTCACGCAATCGACTCATGATCAGCAACTGATCAGGATTGCCACTCGAAAGTTGGATCCGAATCATCTTGGGAGTGAGCAACTCATCACTTGTACAAGACAAATCGTGCAGTACAGACTTCATGATTTTCGCACCACCCCCATGCTTGCAGGTCAGAAACCCATTGTCCAGGAACAACCCATCCGCTCTTTCCAGCAACGATTTCATGGCCTTGTTGAAGTAAACCAGCCTGCCATTCGCATCCACCATCCCTTGCGCACCTGGCAGATGTGCCCAGCCAACATCAGCAAGTTGCCGATGAAGATTTAAAGCGACAAATCGATAATGCAGGCCGACTGCCTTTCCAATGTGGGGAAAAATGAGTTCTGCAAAGGCAATTTCCTTGTCTGAGAACGGCAGGCTCAAGGCTTTACGCCGCATACCAAACAAAGCTTGCTGAACATGTGAACCGACGCTCAGTAAAAATTGGCAAGCAATCAAGTGGCCCGAATCGTCTTGCAATACTTGGCAAGTCGGAAGTTTTCGATTCTGTGTATCCGAGGATGGCCGGCCGCCTGACTGAATCAGCGTAGCCACGCTGCCAGCCAATAAAACACCCGGATCAGGAAGCGCAACGCAAGACTCATCAGCCCCCCAGGCTGGATCAGCCCCCTTGCAGGAACAAGGCGGGGCTGCACATACCTCGAAAAGCCACAGCCCCCCCGAAGCTGGCGGTTGTTGGGGTGTAAACAGAATGGCTTCATAACCACCAAGAAAATCCAGGCAACAAACCAGCGCGGAGGGCCATCGAGTAGGTTCTTCGGAGCTGGCATATAACAGACCAATAAGTTCGCTGATTCCGCTGTAGCGAGAAACCATGGCGAGTCACTTTCGAAGTGTCGGCTTTTATTTCACCCAAATTGGGGGTGACAAAAAAATCCACGTGCAATGACCTAAGTCACTACCGTGCTCCCGGATCCTTGTTTAAGCACCTTTAAACCCGTTGTTATCGCGGTTCGGGGAAGGTGGCAAGGCAAGCGTCAGGCCAGCGAAGTTTTTGTTATTGGCTGAAGCGACGCGTTTAAAAAAATTCTGTTTGTCGAAAAATTTTACACTTATTCTAAGTATAGAACCCTAATTCATTCAAGTAACAGGGTTTCTATATGTGGCACGAACCATGCTTGAAAGAGCCTGCTAAGGCAAGTTTGCCCTGATACCGAGACTGTTTTGATCCATACCCAAGGCTAAAACGGGTTTGGTGGAAAAACCCGTACCCGCAGGGCGAACATAAACAAAAAATAAGCCACGCATATCTCGTTATCGATTGATGCTCGAAGCAAGAAGCGTTTTAAAGGGACGAAACAGAATGTGCTGTAACACTGGTTGCCAAGACCGCAGTAAGTGGCTTGACCAAGACGTCATGCCAACGCCCAACACCATCACATTGCCAAACCCTGAACGCTTGCGTATGCAGCATGCGCCTGTTCCAAGGCCAGGAGACCTCGGCTGAGCAATCAGGCAACACCTGGCGCCGCAATGCGCAATCCCATCAAACCCCATCAAGTACGCAAACCCGCTGCGGTAGCACTCGCTACGCGCGCCAATGAACTTAACGGAGACCGGACCATGACCACCACCAAGACTCAAATCGCCTTCATCGATGCCAACGTTGCCGACCAGCAACAGCTTATTTCCGGTCTGCGCAAAGAAGTCCAGCACGTCATCCTGAACGCCGAGCATAGCGCCCCCGCACAGATCGCGCGCGCGCTCGCCGGCCAGTCCGATCTCACCGCCATTCACATCATCGTGCACGGCCGCAGTGGCGAAATCCAGTTCGCCGCAGGCACGCTGAACAGCAACAACCTGGACGAGCATGCCGACGAACTGAATGCCTTGGGGCTGGCCCTGGCCGATGACGGCGTGGTGCAGCTCTACGCCTGTAACCTGGCCGAGGGCAACGAAGGCCGCAGCTTTGTCCGCGCACTGTCCGACGTGATCGGCGCGGAAATCTTCGCATCCGCCGATAAAGTGGGTGCCACTGAGGCCGGTGGCAGTTGGCGTCTGACCCGCGACGGCGAAGATGACGCATCCACCTTGTCAATGCCCCTCGTTGCCGAAGTCGCCAATGCGTACCCGCATGTATTAGAAGGAATTTCGATTGATCTTTCCCAAGATTTCGATACAGGCATCAACGATGAAGACGGCATCACCAAGCTCAACGCAGTCGTGATTTCGGGTAGTGGCGGTACGCCGCTGAATTATGTGGTTTTCACCATTGGTGTCACCACCTATTCACCGGTGCTGATCGGCCCCGGTGGTGTGTTTTCCTTCAATGCGCCGAGTTTGCCGGAAGGAACTTATACGATCTATGCCCAGCAATGGACGGCGGATCTTTCAGCAACGGTGGGTACCCAAACATCTACGCAGATCACCATAGACACCACGACCCCCGCTTCCTCAGGCAGCGCCCCTGACCTGGTCATCGGTTCTGATACCGGCACTTCCAATATTGACAATCTGACAAACGACGACACCCCCACCTTCACCGGCAGTGGTGTCGAAGCCTTCGCCACGGTGACCTTGTATGACACCGACGGCACCACCGTGCGGGGTTCCAGCCAGGCGGATGGCAGCGGTAATTGGAGCATCACCAGCAGCACCTTGAGCGAAGGCGCCCACATCCTCACCGTCAAGCAGACCGACCTGGCAGGCAATGTAAGTACTGTTTCAAGCAGCAGCCTGACCATTGAAGTCGACAAGACGATATCCGCAGCAGCGGTGGCGATCACGGCAATTGCTGACGATACTGCCCCAGCAGGGTCCAACAACGATTTCATCACCAGCGACACCTCGCTGGTGGTATCCGGCACAAGCGGCACGCTAGCAGCAGACGAAAAGGTTCAGATCAGCACTGACGGCACGAACTGGTCAGATGTGATGCAGGATACTGCCACCACCTGGAGCTTCAGCGACCCGGCAACACATGCTAGTAACTTCACCTATCAGGTGCGGATAGTAGATACAGCGGGTAATGTCGGAAGCACCGCTAGCCAAAATGTGGTCATTGACACAGTTGGTCCGACCGTTGTGACGATCGCCATGAGCGACAGCGCCCTGAAGGTCGGCGACACCTCCACCCTGACCATCACCTTCAGCGAAGCTGTCACCGGCTTCAGCAATGACGATGTGACCGTCGAGAACGGCAGCATCGACACTCTGACCAGCAGCAACGGTGGCATCACCTGGACCGCCACCTTCACCCCGACGGCCGACATTGAGGACACCAGCAACGTGGTGACGGTGGCCGACACCTATACCGACGTAGCCGGCAACGACGGCGCAACCGCCACCAGCGCCAACTACGCAGTCGACACCAAGGCCCCGACTGTCGTATCAGTCGAGATGAGCGACAGCGCCCTGAAGATTGGCGACACTTCCACCCTGACCATCACCTTCAGCGAAGCCGTCACCGGCTTCAGCAATGACGATGTGACCGTCGAGAACGGCAATCTCAGCACGCTGACGACGTCCGACAACATCACCTGGACCGCCACCTTCACCCCGACGGCCGACATTGAGAACACCAGCAACGTTGTGACGGTGGCCGACACCTACACCGACGTAGCCGGCAACGACGGCGCTACCGGCGTCAGCGAAAACTACGCAGTCGACACCAAGGCCCCGACCGTCTTATCAGTCGTCATGAGCGACAGCGCCCTGAAGATTGGCGACACCTCTAGCCTGACCATCTCCTTCAGCGAAGCCGTCACCGGCTTCAGCAATGACGATGTGACCGTCGAGAACGGCACCATCGACAACTTGACCACTCCGGACGGTGGCGTCACCTGGACCGCCACCTTCACCCCCACGACGAACATTGAGGACACCAGCAACGTGGTGTCCGTGGCCGCCACCTACACCGACCTGGCCGAGAACGCCGGAGCCACCGGTGCCAGCGCCAACTATGAAGTGGACACCAAGGCCCCGACGCCCACTCTGATTGTCGGCAGCGACACTGGTCTGAATGTTGCCAACGCAATGGTTTCCTTTACCGTCGGCGGCCTTGAACCGGGCGCCACTGGTAGCGTGATCTTCACCGACAGTAGCAGTCCCACTCCCCAAACGGTCGAAGTGTTCTTGACGCCGGGGACTGACACCTATCAAACCGACTTGAGCGGGTTGTCTGGCAATGTTGAGACCACCATATCGATCACCGATGCAGCCGGCAACATCGCCAGCGCCAACGGCAACACTGTCTACACCACCATCCAGTCTGCTGTGGATGCTGCCTTCGACAACGACACCATCCTCATCAGCAGCGGCACCTATACCGAGCAAGTGGTCATCTCCGGCAAGGACATCGCCCTGATCGGTCAGGGCGACGACACCATCATCCAGGCCCCCGTCGGCACTATCGACTACGAGTCGGTCGGAGCAGGTAACCGTGCCTCCCTGATCACTGTTACCAACGCCGACGATGTCACCATCCAGGACGTGAAGATTGATGGTCAAGGTCGTGGTAACGAACTTGCCGTTGGCGCTAGCGACTTCCACGGCATCGCCTTCATCAATGCCGGTGGCACCGTCGATGACGTCACCGTCACCGGTATCCGCATGCCGCTCGACGGCAATGACCACGTTTCCGGCGCGCAGCAGGGCCGCGCCATCTATGCCAACAACGTTGACGGCACAGCTCGCACGCTGACGGTCAGCGACAGCACAGTCTCGGACTTCCAGAAGAACGGCATCGACCTGCGCGGCGCGAACCTGACCGTGACGGTCACCGGCAACAACATCACGGGTGAGGGTGCCACGCCGACAAACGCCCAAAACGGCATTGTCGTCCTCGGACCCAACGGCACGGTATCCGGCAACACGGTGTCTGAGGTCGGCTATGTGCTGACGGGATCCAACAGTGTGAACAGCTCGTCCGGCATCCTGAGCTTCAACTCCTCGGGCGTGACCATCACCGGCAACACCCTCAATGGCCCGACCGAGATGGTCTCGGAGCCGAACGAACTTTCGGCGTCCGGTGTATCGAGCTACAACGACAGCAACGGCGCCACCGTCACCAACAACACCATTTCCGGATTTACCTCCGGCATCCTCAGCGACAGCGACGGCGCTGCGCCGACGCATTCCGGCAACATCTTCATCAACAATCAAGCCAACCTCGAAACCGTCAACCTCACCGCCGCATCGACGATTCTCGGCACTGAAGGCGCAGATAACCTCGGAGGCAGCGCCGGCAACGACATCATCAACGGCCACGGCGGCAACGACACCATCGACGGTGGCGCCGGAACCGATACGGCCACCTACGCCGCTGGAGCGACCATCGCCATCGACAAATCCGGCAACTGGACGGTCACCGATGCTGGTGGCACCGACACCCTGAATGGTGTCGAAAAGGTCCTCATCGGAACCGACACCTACTTGCTGGTGGATAAAGAAGGCGCTAACGACGGCGGCTTCCAGTCCTTGCAGGCAGCCATCGACGCTGCGGCAGGTGGCGAGACCATACTGGTGGCGCCTGGCAGCTACACGGAAAGCGCCAACTACAACCCGACCAACAACACCAACGATCCTGGCTTCATCAACCCCCTGGGCCTGCTCATCAACAAGAGCGTGACCATCCAGGGCGTGGATGCCAATGGCGCGCTGATCACCGATGCCTCGGCGACCCAGGCCACCATTACTTCGCTCGTCCAATCCAACTGGGGAACCAACTTCTTCGTTACAGCGGCGGATGTCGAGATTGCCGGTCTCCGCTTGGAAGGCACCGCATCCGGAACGGTAGTCAACAAGGCTATCGAAGTTGTCGCGGACGGTTTCAGCATTGCCGGTTCAATCGTCACAGCTGTTGCCGGCAAGGGTATTTCCTCATCGATCTATATCAATGAGCTCAACGTCCCGGTTGGTGCGGGCCCCAGCTACACGGGCGCAACAATCAACGATTACTCGATTTCTGACAACACACTCACCGGCGCGGTTGTGGTCACCAACGGCGTCGGCTGGAACATGACTCCCGGCGAGATGGAAATCGTTGGCAATGAGTTCTTGGCACAGTCTGGCGGCAATACCATTTACAACAACGGCATCATCCTGAATGGCTATGTCGAAGGCATTGGCTGGATGAACGCCCCCATTGCCAAGCCGACGGAAATATCCGGCAACACATTCGAAGCGGGTTTTGTCACGCTTGTTCGTGCGCGTGATCAGGAGAGCGCCAACGTCCCACTGAGCTTGTCCGAGGTACAGGCGTTCATCACCGAAAACCCGGGTCTTCTGCAGTATGCCTACGCAGTAACACCGGACGAGACCGCTCTCCGGCAGGTCCCGAGCGATATCAATGACGCCTCCCCCGACCCGCTGGTCGCTTCGCTGCGGACAACCGCTTCCGGCGCTTCCACCAACGCTCTGGCCGGTGACACCCTCATCGTCATGAGCGGAACGGGACCGGACAATGAAACGATTTCCGTAAACGATCTGACCATTAAAGCACTCGAAGGCTCCGTGGATCTGAACCTCACCCTGGGCACAGGTGTCTCCGACATCACGCTGGCGGACTACGCGCTTGGCGAAGGTGCCGACGTCGATGTCACCGGCAATGAAGGCAACAACGTCATCACCGGCAACAGCGGCGACAACACCATCGACGGCGCAGGTGGCAACGACATCATTGATGCTGGTGATGGCAACGACGCCATTGACGGTGGTACCGGGACCGACACGGCCAGCTACACAGTCGCGTTGACAACTGACGACATCAACACCAACGGTTCAGGCGGCTGGACCATCAACGGTGGCGTCGAAGGCACCGACACACTCTCCAACGTCGAGATCGTCGAGCACGCGGGCGGGCAGATTCTGCTCGTCGGCAACGGCGGCTTCGCCACGATCGAAGAAGCCGTGGCTGCATCGCAGGCCAATGACACCATCCTGCTGGCGGCAGGCACGTTCGACATGGGCGATGCCGGTACAGCGCAGGTCATCATCCCGCACAACCTGACCATCATCGGCGCCGGCATAGACGATTCCGTGATCCAGGCGGTCGCGGATACCGGGAATTCGGGGGCTGCGCGCGGCATGTTCCTGGTCAACACCGACGTGACGTTCAGCATGAGCAATCTGACCGTGGACGGCGACGGCTACAAGATCTGGCAGGCCGTTCGCCACCAGGGCGACGGCTCATTCGACCAAGTCCGCTTTACGGACATCCAGTATGAGCCGAGCGGCGGCGCCTACTCAGGCATTGCCATTGCAGTGTTCGGTGGCACCGACCCACAGACGGTCAGCGTGACTGATTCATTGTTCGACGGCATCGGCCGCGTCGGTGTGCTCTTCTTCGGTGGGCAGGTTGAAGGTAGCTTCACCGGCAACACATACACCGGCAAGGGTGCGGGTGACCATCTTGACTATGCCGTTGAGGTGAGTGCGGGTGCATCTGTGGAAATCACGAACAATACCTTCGCTGCCAACCAGGGGGTGGCCTCGGTCGATGGTTCCACCTCGGCTGGCGTACTCATCTCGTCCTTCTTCGGGCCCGGCACCGCTGCCACGTTGACGGGCAACACCTTCACCGACAACACCTACGGCGTCAGCATCGGTTATGGTTTGACTGACACCTCGGATGTCACCTTCGAAGCCGGCAACACCTTTACCGGCACTGGCGTCGGGGTCACCGTTACTGGGGATGTGACGGTCGATGGCATCGGTACCATCAGCGGCGAGGCTTCGACAGTTGATTGGAACGGCGGCGCCAACCCCAACGCTACTGAAGGCGCGGGACTGGACGACTATCTCTCCGGAGGCGATGCCGATGACACCTTCATCGGCAATGGCGGCAACGACACCATCGACGGTGGCGCCGGAACCGATACGGCCACCTACGCCGCTGGAGCGACCATCGCCATCGACGAATCCGGCAACTGGACGGTCACCGATGCCGGTGGCACCGACACCCTGAATGGTGTCGAAAAGGTCCTCATCGGAACCGACACCTACTTGCTGGTGGATAAAGAAGGCGCCAACGACGGCGGCTTCCAGTCCTTGCAGGCAGCCATCGACGCTGCGGCAGGTGGCGAGACCATACTGGTGGCGCCTGGCAGCTACACGGAAAGCGCCAACTACAACCCGACCAACAACACCAACGATCCTGGCTTCATCAACCCCCTGGGCCTGCTCATCAACAAGAGCGTGACCATCCAGGGCGTGGATGCCAATGGCGCGCTGATCACCGATGCCTCGGCGACCCAGGCCACCATTACTTCGCTCGTCCAATCCAACTGGGGAACCAACTTCTTCGTTACAGCGGCGGATGTCGAGATTGCCGGTCTCCGCTTGGAAGGCACCGCATCCGGAACGGTAGTCAACAAGGCTATCGAAGTTGTCGCGGACGGTTTCAGCATTGCCGGTTCAATCGTCACAGCTGTTGCCGGCAAGGGTATTTCCTCATCGATCTATATCAATGAGCTCAACGTCCCGGTTGGTGCGGGCCCCAGCTACACGGGCGCAACAATCAACGATTACTCGATTTCTGACAACACACTCACCGGCGCGGTTGTGGTCACCAACGGCGTCGGCTGGAACATGACTCCCGGCGAGATGGAAATCGTTGGCAATGAGTTCTTGGCACAGTCTGGCGGCAATACCATTTACAACAACGGCATCATCCTGAATGGCTATGTCGAAGGCATTGGCTGGATGAACGCCCCCATTGCCAAGCCGACGGAAATATCCGGCAACACATTCGAAGCGGGTTTTGTCACGCTTGTTCGTGCGCGTGATCAGGAGAGCGCCAACGTCCCACTGAGCTTGTCCGAGGTTCAGGCGTTCATCACCGAAAACCCGGGCCTTCTGCAGTATGCCTACGCAGTAACACCGGACGAGACCGCTCTCCGGCAGGTCCCGAGCGACATCAATGGCGCCTCCCCCGACCCGCTGGTCGCTTCGCTGCGGACAACCGCTTCCGGCGCTTCCACCAACGCTCTGGCCGGTGACACCCTTATCGTCATGAGCGGAACGGGTCCGGATGATGAAACGATTTCCGTAAATGATCTGACCATTAAAGCACTCGAAGGCTCTACCGACCTGAACCTCACCCTGGGCACAGGTGTTATCGACATCACGCTGGCGGACTATGCACCCGACCAAGGTGCTAACGTCGATGTCACCGGCAATGAACTCAACAACAACATCGTAGGCAACACCGGAGACAATATCCTTGCTGGTGGCGATGGCGCTGACGTACTGACCGGCCTCGGCGGCAACGACACCATCAACGGCGGCGCAGGCACCGATACGGCCGTATACGGCGCGGGAGCTACGATCACCATCGACGCATCCGGCAACTGGACGGTCACCGATGCCGGCGGCACCGACACCCTGAATGGTGTCGAAAAGGTCATCATCGGAACCGACACCTACTTGCTGGTGGACAAGGAAGGCGCCAACGACGGCGGCTTCCAGACCCTGCAAGCTGCCATCGACGCAGCAACTGGCGGCGAAACCATCTTGGTCGCACCGGGTGCCTACACGGAAAGCGCCAACTACAACCCGACCAACAACTCAAACGATCCCCTCTTCACCAACCCCCTTGGCCTGCTCATCAACAAGAGCGTGACCATCCAGGGTGTCGATGCCAATGGCGTGGCGATCATCGATGCCAATGACGTGGACGCGACCATCACCGCATCGGTTCAGTCCAACTGGGGCACCAGCTTCTTCGTCACGGCCGCCGATGTAACCATCATCGGCCTGGAATTCGACGCCGCCATATCCGGTGGCAGCGTCAACAAGGCCATCGAAGTCGTCGAAGACAACTTCACGCTGGCACACAGCGTGGTCGGAAGCGTCAGCGGAGATATCGGCTCGACCATCTACATCAACGACGACATCGCAACGTCAGCCCCTGAATTCGTCTCCGATATCGCCTCGTTCAACATCCACGACAACATCCTGAACGGCGACTTCGTGCTGACCAACGGGCCTGGCATGAACCAGCCCACGACCTCCTTCGTCCTCGCGGACAATGATTTCGTCCGCAACCCGGGCTCCACTGACAACTGGAACTGGGGCGTCATCATCACCGGTCAAGACGACGCCGTTGCATGGCGACCGGCATCCCTTGGTGGCCCGCTTGTCGCGACCGGCAACTCCTTCTCTGCCAACTACACTGTCGACCGTCTGCTCTACGTCCGTGACGACGACGCGGCGAAGCTGCCGAGCGCGCAGTTCGTGGAAGATTTCATCGCCAACAACGGCATCCAGACCTACGCCTACGCCACCGATCCGATGGGTGTTCCGAGTGCCGTCGATCTCGGTACAACCTACGGCTTCGTGCTGACGATGACTGCTGGAAACGGCTCGCAATACGCTAACGAGGGCGATACGCTGATCGTCAAGACCGACGGCGCACCGGCAACTGAAACCATCGTCACCGACAGCCTGACCGTCGATGCGCAATCGGCCCAACTTGATCTCGTACTTGGCGGCGGCGTCATCAGCCTGCATCTCGCGGGTAGCCAGGATGTCGATGTCACGGGTAATTCGGAAGGCAACACCCTCACCGGCAACGACGGCGACAACACCCTCGACGGCGCAGGTGGCAACGACATCATTGATGGTGGTGATGGCAACGACAGCATCGACGGCGGCGCCGGTATCGATACGGCCGTCTACAGCGGCACCCTGGCGGTCAGCCATGTCACGATGAACGGCAGCGGCGGCTGGGACGTTGATGCGGGCGACGAGGGCAGCGACACACTCTCCAACGTCGAGATCGTCGAGCACGCGGGCGGGCAGATTCTGCTCGTCGGCAACGGCAGCGAACTGACCCTGGAGGCCGCTGTTCTAGCCGCCAGCGCCGGCGACACCATCCTCATCGCCGACGGCACCTATAACCTGACTTCGACGCTGAACATCAACAAGGCGCTCACCATCATCGGCGAGAGCGAAGGCGGCGTGGTTATCAACGCCGGCGCAAGCGGATACGGCATCCTCGTCACCGCCGACGATACCAGCCTGACCAACTTCACCCTGGTCGGGACCACGTCTAACACCTATGGCCTGAAAGCCAGCGCCGACGGCATCGATGGGCTCGATTCACGGCTGGAAGATCTCAGCATCTCGAACGTCACCGTGCAGGGTTTCGGAAGTTCCGAGTTCGACCTGAACGGCGTCGATGGCGCCACCCTGACCAAGGTCACGGCGGACGGCCAGGGTACTGGCGGCGTAGGCATCGCCATCACCGACTCGGCCAACATCACTCTGACCGACATCACCACCCTGGACAACACCTGGGGCTCGGTCGCGCTGTATTCGACCAACATCTACAACAACCAGCAGCTTGATGACATCGAATTTACCGGCACCTACACCCACAACGAAGCCGTGGGCATCTATGGCGATGATTCATCGTCGCTGCACGATCTGGGCACGGTCACCTTCCCGCCGTCCTACACCAATGATGACGATGGCGTCTGGAAAGTCACCAACGACGCCTTCCGTGGTGTTCTTGGTGATAGCGATAACTTCACCTTCTTCTTCGCCAACAAGACGGAAGCCGTGAACTTCGCTCTGGGACTGCAGACCCTCGGCAACACCCGTTCCGTGGTGGAAGATCCCGATGGCATCCTGGTTGTTGAAGCAGGCATGTCCATCCAGGCAGCGGTCGACGCAGCCGATGCCGGTGACACCATCCAGGTGGGAGCCGGTACGTTTGACGAGAACGTCAACATCAACGAAGGCGTCACCATCCTTGGCGCCAAAGACGGCGTGGACGGTACGGGCATGGGGCGTGGCGTGACCGATGGCATGGGTGAAACCAACCTGATCGGCGAGCATGTCATCAGCACCTCGCTCGATGTCACTATCGACGGCCTGCGCTTCATTAATGACACCAGCACCACCGGCGGCGGGGCGGCAACCCCGACTCTCAAGCTGCAAGCCAGCGCGACGGGCAACAACACGATCACCAACTCGATCTTCTATTCCATCGTCGCGGGTGGTGCGGTTGGTGACCGGGCAATCGCCTCCGAGGTCATCGGCTCCGGCTCGATCACGATTTCCGACAACTACATCACCGGCAGCAGTATCGGAAAATACGGTACCGCATCGTGGGATCGCGGCATCTGGTTCGACGGCGGCGGCGTGGCCCTGACCGTCAGCGGCAACACCATCGAGAATGCCCGCAGTGCCATCAACACGGATATGACGGGTAGTTCAACTGCCAGTGTTACCGGCAACATCTTCCTGAACGGTGGCACCGGTGTGTCCGTAGGTATCGATGCTGACGGTCTTGCCATCGAGAACAACACGTTCACGAGCGTCGACACCGATATCAACATGAAGAACTTGACCGGTGCGGTGACGCAAGACTTCAGCGACAATTCGTCTGCTCCGGACGAGCTCTTCGCCATCCTCGGCGGATCCGGTGTGGACAGCATCACTGGCACCACCGGCAAAGATTACATCGACGGCAACAACATCAACGCCAACACCGACAGCGATGTCATCAATGGTCTTGGCGGAGACGACACGATCCTCGGCCGCGGCGGCGACGACACCCTCAGCGGTGGTGACGGCAATGACACGCTGACAGGCGGCGCTGGCAACGACAGCATTGACGGCGGCGATGATGTGGACACGGCGGTCTACACCGGCAACCGTGCCGACTACACCATCACCCTGAGTGACTCGACCTATACCGTGGTCGACAACCGCAACAGCTCGCCGGATGGCACGGACACCGTCACCAACGTCGAGAACTTCGAGTTTGCCGACGGCACGCTCATCGCCGGCGACACGCTCGATTTGGGCGCACCGACTGTGACTTCTGTCGTCTATGGCATAAACGATAGCCCCTTGACGGTAGGCGACACGGTTGATCTGATCGTGACCTTCAGCGAAGACATCTTCGTGGTTGGGTTGCCCATCCTCAACCTCAACAACGGAGGAACTGCCACACTGAGCAGTTCCACGGTCAACAGCCTGACCTTCACTTACACCGTTGCCAGCGATGAGGACACCCCCGACTTGGAAGTCACCGGCCTCGACCTCAACGGTGCAACCATCAAGGATGCGCAAGGCAACAACGCTGATGTAAGCGGGGCGGCAAGCAATCCGGATGGAATACTGGTGGTGGATACCACGAATCCCACAATCACCTCTGGGCCCGTTGCCAGCAACATCGACGAGAACATCGGTGCTAACTTGGTGGTCTACACCGCCACTTCGACCGATACTGGTGGTGGTGTCACATACACACTGAAGGCTGGCAGCGATGCCGCGCTTAGCATTGACGGCGTGACCGGCGAAGTCACCCTGGCGGACGACCCCGACCACGAAACCCAGCCCAGCTACAGCTTCACCGTGGTCGCCACCGACGCTGCCGGCAACGCCAGCGAGCAGGCCGTGACCCTGGCCATCAACGACCTCGACGAAGTTGCGCCGACCATCACCTCCGGTGCCGTGGCCGTTGCCATCGACGAGAACAGCGGCGAAGATCAGGTGGTCTACATCGCCACCTCGACCGATACCGGCGACATCGCCACCGGCTCCACCGTTTACAGCCTGAAGGCCGGCAGCGATGCCGCGCTGAGCATTGACGGCATGTCCGGCGCAGTCACTCTGGCGGACGACCCCGACCACGAAACCCAGCCCAGCTACAGCTTCACCGTGGTCGCCACCGACGCTGCCGGTAACGCCAGCGAGCAGGCCGTGACCCTGGCCATCAACGACCTCGACGAAGTTGCGCCGACCATCACCTCCGGTGCCGTGGCCGTCGCCATCGACGAGAACAGCGGCGAAGATCAGGTGGTCTACATCGCCACCTCGACCGATACCGGCGACATCGCCACCGGCTCCACCGTCTACAGCCTGAAGGCCGGCAGCGATGCCGCGCTGAGCATTGACGGCATGTCCGGCGCAGTCACTCTGGCGGACGACCCCGACCACGAAACCCAGCCCAGCTACAGCTTCACCGTGGTCGCCACCGACG
>Ga0208244_100267_pt1 | contig 58625 bp, 58 predicted proteins | sample SubbioCR12Aug_5A_FD_184828 | JGI IMG/M metagenome (GOLD analysis project Ga0208244, IMG submission 184828) | Serpentinite rock and fluid subsurface biosphere microbial communities from McLaughlin Reserve, California, USA - CR12Aug_5A (SPAdes) | ecosystem: Environmental > Terrestrial > Deep... | reverse complement strand
TATATCCGGCGTCCCTGCATGTTCTCATTCCGGACGCTTGGCTGTTATCAGACCCAAATCCTGCGTTGGAGAGGTTTTGATGCGCATAGGCCTGCATGGCTGGGGTCAAATGCAGTTTTCGGGTTAAGCTAAGTCATGGGCAGGTATAAGGGAAACAAAACCTTGCTGATGCAGGGTTTATGTTTATTCGATATGGTACAGTATCAGATGAAAACCTTCAGGCTGCATATGAAAGATTTCCGCCTGCAAAGGTGCTGCCACCAAGCTTTTGCTTCCCTTATACCCGCCTGCAATGTGGTCGAAACGGACAATTCGGGTCTGATACCATACTATGCTTATTGCGTTAAAATAGCGGATGATGGTTGAGGGAAGATTTTCAGCATTGCAATACAGGGACTTCAGGCTCTTCTGGTTCGGGCAGATCGTTTCTCTGTCCGGAACATGGATGCAGTCTGTAGCGCAGGGATGGCTTGTATACAGCCTGACCAAGTCCCCTTTTTATCTCGGTCTGGTTGCAGCTTCAGGTTCTCTGCCGATTCTTCTATTCACTCTGGCCGGGGGCGTGGCTGCTGACAGATTCAGGAAGAGAAACCTTCTCCTGACGACCCAGGCGTTATCTATTCTTCCTGCATTTCTTCTCGGCATCCTGACGGATATAAATATGATAACAGTCTGGCAGGTCGCTGTTCTCGCCGCTGTACTCGGCACGGTGAATGCATTCGACATTCCTGCGAGGCAGTCGTTTCTGATAGAACTGGTCGGAAAGGAAAATCTGACGAGCGCTATTGCCCTTAATTCCGCCGCATTCCACGGCGCGCGTATGCTAGGGCCTCTTGTGGCAGGAGTGACCATTGCATCACTGGGACTGCCGGCATGTTTTTATCTGAATGCCCTCAGTTTCGTAGCTGTCATAATCGCGCTTTCAAGGATGGATATCAGGGGAGCAAGAAAAGATGCCTCGGCCAGCCTGGTGAAGGATTTCAAGGAAGGAATACATTTCATAAGAAGCAAGCCGGAGATTTACAGGGCGATACTCCTTATAGGTGTTTTCAGTCTGGTAGCAATGCCTTTTATAACGCTTCTTCCGGTATTTGCCGGCGAAGTATTGAAGGCTGGTGCAACAGGATTTGGCTTCCTGGTCGGAGCCACAGGCGCAGGCGCTCTTGCAGCGGCTTTATCCCTTGCGTTCAGGCGCGATATACCTGACAAGGGCAGGTTTATATCCATAGCGGCCCTGATTTCTTCTGCCGCCCTGCTCGTTTTTTCCATTTCAGCGAACTTCATTCTATCTTTTGCCGCCCTGCTGCTGGTCGGATGGGGGCTGGTGAGCTTTCTTGCAACGGCAAACAGTTTTATACAGCTTTCAGTACCTGATAATCTCAGAGGAAGGGTAATGAGCGTATTTACACTCGTATTTCTGGGTACTGCACCTTTAGGCAATTCAATTGCAGGGGTCGTGGCGGATTACATCGGAAGTCCGGCGTTAGTTACAATATCCTCCATTATATGCATGGCCGCGTCAGTAATCTTTTCCAGGAAAATCCTGCAGGGCAGGTGGTATAGTAAGCTCTTATGAAAGTTCTCGCCATAGAAACATCAACTATGCTTGGCGGCATAGCAATCAGCGATGAATCGGCCGGGCTGATTGCCGAAGTCAGGCTCAACGTAAAATCGACTCATTCCGAAAGACTGATGACCGGGATCGACCATCTTTTGAAGCAGTCATCCCTGACTATACATGATGTTGACGTCTTTGCAGTGGCTGCAGGGCCCGGCTCTTTTACCGGTCTGAGGATCGGACTGAGCACTGTAAAAGGCTTTTCTTTTGCATCGGGGAAGCCTGTTGTCTCTGTGCCTACTCTCGAGGCCTTTGCTTGGAATGTTCCTTACTGCAGGCACCTTGTCTGCACCATGCTTGATGCAAGGAAAAAAGAGGTGTATGCCGCTGTCTTTCAATGGGAGGAGGATAACTTTTCGAGGGTGATCCGGGAGATATCAATCAAAGTTGACAGGCTTATCGGGAAAATCAGATCCGAATTATCAGAACGATTGAGTGACAAAAAGATTCTCTTTATGGGAGAAGGTGCTTTACTCTACAGAGAAGAGATATCCGGCATTATGGGAGATAAAGCACTATTCGCGCCGTCTGCAAAGATGGTGCCTTCGCCGGCGAACGTCGCGCAGTTAGGTCTGAAAAAAGCCCTGAAAGGAGATTACGCAGAGCCTGCAGGCCTGACCCCTTTCTATATAAGAAGATCGGAAGCAGAGCTCAAGTCAAATGGATGAAATACAGCTCCGGGATATGGTCGCGGAGGATATTCCTGCAATAGTTGCGATCGAGCGGCTTTCCTTCAGCACTCCATGGTCCCAGGCGGCCTTCCTCAGCGAAATGGGCAAACCATTTTCTTTCAAAAGAGTTGCCTCCTCGGAAGATACAATAGTCGGTTATATATGTGTCAATCATATTCTGGACGAGGCTCATATCATGAACCTCGCAGTTCATCCCGGTTTCAGGAGACTCGGTATTGCAACAATATTGCTGAAAGAAGCTCTGAAAAAACTGAAAAGAAAGGGAGCGGATTTCTTTTATCTTGAGGTCAGGTTCTCAAACCTTGCGGCCAGGAAGTTTTACGAACGCTCCGGATTCAGGGTAGTCGGCAGGAGAAAGAACTACTATCAGTCTCCGGAAGAGGACGCATTACTGATGACTCTCGGAATGTAGACAGCCCGAGACTTCTTTTCACCGCAGCTATGCGGGCATACACGCAGCAAAACCTCTCCAACGCAGGATTTGGGTCTTGTAACATTCAATAGCTCATAATGAAAACGCACAGGGATGGCGGATATATACCCGCCTTCAAAGGAGCTGCAGGATAGCTTTTGCTGCGCATATGCCTGCATGAAATAAACTGAAAAGCAGTTTTCGAATTAATCCCAGACTCCTTCAATACCCGTGCCGCATTTGGGGCACCTGCCTTCTTTAATCCTGTTTTCGCCTATCCTGAAACCGAAGCGCATTATGAGCAGTTCATTGCAGTGCGGGCAATAGGTATTCTCTCTCCCTTCTCCGGGTACGTTGCCCTCGTATACATACTTAAGTCCTGCCTCTATCCCAATCTCTCTTGCCCTCCGGAGGGTCTTAAGCGGGGTCCTCGGTTTATCCATTATCTTGTAGGTAGGATAGAACTGGGTTACATGCCAGGGTATCCCGGAGTCCACCGATTTTATGAAACCAGCTATATTCATAAGGTCTTCTTCGGAGTCATTGTAATCCGGAATAAGCAGTGTCGTCACCTCAACCCACACCCCCATTTCCTTCATAAGTCTGATAGTATCCCTTACAGGTTCAAGCCGGGCACCGCAGACCTTTTTATAAAAATCATCGCTTCCCTTAAGGTCGATGTTATTCCCATCGAGATACGGTGCAATGACTTTTGTCGCCTCCGGGGTCGTATACCCGTTGCTCACGAATATGTTTCTGATGCCTCTTTCATGCGCCAGCCTTGCGCAGTCATATGCAAACTCAAAAAAGATTGTCGGCTCCGTATAAGTGTATGATATGCTCTCACAGCCGTTTCTCGCAGCGGCCTCAACAATATCTTCAGGAGTGACATCGCTGCCGGGTATGTCCTCGTGTTCCTTCGGATACTGCGAAATCTCGAAATTCTGACAATGCTCGCACCTGAAATTGCATCCCACTGATGAAATGGAAAAAGACGATGATGCAGGCAGGAAATGGAAAAGAGGCTTCTTTTCTATGGGGTCAACGTTCATGGAAATTACTTTCCCGTAAACGAGGCTGTACAAATTACCGTCAAGATTCTTTCTTACGTAACAGATGCCCCTTTTACCCTCTTTGATATGGCAATGATGGCTGCAGAGGAAGCACCTCACCTTCTTCTCATCAAGCTTCTCATAAAACATCGCCTCTTTCATATGACAATTATATCATTTAACTCGGAAACTGTATTATTAACCCGAAAACTGCATTTACCACCATACATCCAGGCCTATGCGCATCAAAACCTCTCCAACGCAGGATTCGGGTTTGATAACAGCCAATCGTTCGGAATGAAAACGTGCATGAACGCCGGATATGTAACCTCCTGCAAAGGAGCTGCCGGAGAGCTTTTGCTGCGCACATGCCTGCATGAATTAAATTGAAATGCATTTTTCGGGTTAATCAAAAGAATTCCTTGAAGCTCAGCTTCGGGGTTTCCATTCCCTCCCCCTTGATGGGGGAGGGTTAGGGAGAGGGTGATTGACAGAAGATAAATTCGACACCCTCCCCTTAATCCCCTCCCGTCAAGGGAGGGGAGATTTAGGTTATCTCTCAGCTTGCTGATGGATAGTTCATTTAATGTATGTAAGGATTCCGGACAAGCCTGAATAACGATTTTTTTAATTATCTGCTTGCCGTTTTAATAGCAACTATTTGGCAAGAAGCCTTGCCATTCTATTGGCCGGAAGCGGACGGCTGACGATATTGCCCTGAAGCTCGTCACATTTCAGAGAGCGGATGAGCCTGAGCTGCCTCTCGTTCTCAATGCCTTCAGCAACCACTTTCATGTTGAGGGTATGAGCAAGAGCAATAATCGCCCTTGCGATGACTTCTTCGGCGTTGCTGAAAGAGACAGAAGATATGAAAGGTTCGACAATTTTAAGTTTGTTCATAGGGAAATGTTTCAGATAAACGAGGGAAGAGTAGCCGGTTCCGAAATCGTCAATTGAGATATTGACCCCCATTTTCCTGAGCACTTTCAGCGCTCTGACGGTTCTGTCGAGTTTCTGCAGAAACACATTCTCCGTGAGTTCCAGCTCGAGATAGCTGGGTGCAAGTCCTGTTTCTTCGAGGACCCTGCTGACCAGATGCGTAAGGTCTTCTTCATGAAAATGCCTGGCCGATACATTAACCGCAATGCGTATAGGCTGTAACCCGGCGTTCTGCCAGGCTTTATTCTGCTCACACGCAGTTTTTAATACCCACTCGCTGAGCGGCACAATCAGGCCTGTCTCTTCCATTAGAGGCAGAAACTCCTTTGGATAGACTAATCCCGCACCTGGTCTCTTCCATCTGATAAGGGCTTCCGCACCTATTATGCGGCCTGTTTTCAGGTCTATCTGTGGCTGGTAGTGCATAATGAACTCGTTACGCCTCAATGCGGACTGCAGACTGTTCTCCATCACCATGCGTTCAAAATCTTTTTTTGTGATGGAAGGTGAATAGAACTGATAGCTGTTTTTGCCCAGTTCTTTAGCCCGCTGCATGGCCGTATATGAAGTGTTAAGAACCGCCTTGGCATTATTGCCGTCCTCCGGAAATACACTGATGCCTATGCTGAGTGTTATGAATATCTCGTTTTTTTTAAGAACAAAAGGGAGTTCCATGGAGGCAAAAAATTTTCTTGCTATCCGGGCTGCATCTTCTGCGTTTCTGATTTCGGGCAGCAGCACCATGAATTCGTTCCTGCCGGGACGCCCCACAATATCACTTCTCCGAAGGCAGGACTTAAGCCTTTTGGCTATTGCCCTCAGCAGCTGGTTTCCGAAGCTCTCGCCAAGTGTGTCGTTAATGAGTTTAAGCCTGTCGATACTGATAAAAAGTACGGCGAGGGTCTTCTCATTACGGTTTGCAAAGGAAAGTGCCTGCTCGAGGCAGTTGTAGAAAAGTGCGCCGTTGTGAAGCCCTGTCAGCGCATCGCAATAGGGGGACTTTTTTATCTCACTAACCTGAATACTCAACACGGCATCTAAGCATTCTAAAGGTTAAACCTCCGGACGACGAGCTTCCAATATCCCTATTCCAACATACATTAGAATACAGGTTTAACGCTTTAAAGGCAATACCGTTTATTGCGTGCGCTGCCTGGTTTCAAAAAGCTTTTTATATTGTCCATACCCTTCTTTTTCAAGATTTTCCATGGGAACAAAACGAAGCGCAGCAGAGTTAATGCAATAGCGAAGACCCGTGGGCGCGGGACCGTCGGGGAATACATGGCCCAGATGCGAGTCGGCAAGCCTGCTCCTCACCTCTGTTCTTCTGGAGAATAAACTCCGGTCATCTTTTTCGACAATATTGTCCGGCTCAAGCGGCCTGAAAAAACTCGGCCATCCTGTGCCTGAGTCATACTTTTCAAGAGAGCTGAAGAGCGGCTCTCCTGAAACGATGTCGACATATATACCGCTCTTTTTATTATTCCAGTATTCATTATCAAAGGGCCTTTCAGTGCCGTTTTCCTGGGTGACTTTATACTGTATCGGAGTCATTTTCTTTTTGAGTTCCTCTTTCGGGGGCTTGGTAAATTTTGTCTCGTAGCTTCCCATTTTCTTCTCCTCTTTTTGTTCTCCCCATATTGTTTTGATATAACGGTCCCGGCCGGAATTGAATCTGTAAAAGTTATACCGTACAGGATTCTTCCTGTAATAATCCTGATGATAGTCTTCAGCCGCATAAAATTCAGCAGCTGGCAGTAACTCTGTGACAACTGGTTTTTTGTATCTTCCGGATTTCTGCAGGTCTTCTTTAGATTTGACTGCAAGGTTTTTCTGCTCGTCATTATGATAGAAAATAGCTGTCCTGTATTGCCTGCCGCGGTCAACAAACTGGCCGTCCGGATCGGTCGGGTCTATCTGCATCCAGAATACATCGAGCAGTTCTGCATAAGTTATCTTCGCAGGGTCATATATAATCCGGATGGCTTCGAGATGTCCGCTGCCTCCACCGGAAACCTCTTCATAGGTGGGATTCGCCCTGGTTCCTCCCGTATAACCTGAAATGACCTCGCTGACGCCCTCAATTTTTTCGAAAGGTGACTCCATGCACCAGAAACAGCCGCCGGCAAAAGTAGCCTTTTCAAGGCTGGAGGGACCGGCGTCAGCCGGCTTCTTATCATTCCTGTCAGCGCAAGCAATGTTTATCATGGCAAGACTGAAAAAAGTAAAAACAATAATAAGAAATTTGTTCATATTCCACTACAGACAGAGTCCGGAGTCTGTTCAGGGTCTGTCCATAAACTCCAACCCCCCTCACCCTAACCCTCTCCCGCCAGGGGAGAGGTGTTATTACTTCGGCAAGTAAATACCTGAAAGTTGTCATTGTCCGTCCGTCAATAAGTAAGACGGATGACCGGACAATCCAGAGACATAAAGTCAACCTGGATTCCCCGATCAAGTCGGGGAATGACGGTATTTGAATGTTTCATATGTTTACTTGCCGAAGTAGTAAAATTGAGTTTATGCACAGCCCCTATCTCATATGCATAAAGTCCATACCGCCGGGCATCTTGGGCATCTGCATTTTCTGATACCCGGCCGGAACCTCGAAAAGGCTCTGCTGCTGGGGTCCCAGTTTTATATTTTTGAATTCCTGTGTCCACGAGCCGTCAACTGCAGCTGTCTTTACAGGAAACTTTATGTCCGTTGCAATCCACTGATAAACCTGCTCCTTCCTGTTGTCAACTTTGTAAGTAATAAGATACTTTGTTGCCGGGTGGCCGTTGACCGTCTCTTTGCCAACCTCTTTCCTTTCTAATTCGCCTTCGAACTTTTCTTGAACTCTGGGTTTGTTGCTGAGGTCAAGCGGCATTTCCATATACATCTTCTCCCCGCGCATGATATTCCACATTACTTTCTTGTCGATTCTCGTAATTACGGTCATATCTTCCATGTCTTTCATATCCATTCTGAACATATCAGGCTTGAAATATATTTTCCCTGTGATTTTTTGGCCGCCTTCATATGTCATCAGAGTGTCGGCCGAGAATTCGGTGGCAAGTGCAGCGCCCTGCAATAAAAAGATCATTGAAAGGACCATCAGAAAAATTTTCAGCATAAGAACCTCCTTTATTAATTTGCTTTACATTTATCATAACCTGACTGTCAGTTCAATTGCGAGTGGCAGGCTGCTATAATAGTGGCCACGAACAATGAAGTCCAGATTCAATATTGAACCTTATCTTCGGGTCTTCCGCAGCCGGCGCATTGCCGTAATAACTTTTCTGGGCTTTTCATCAGGACTGCCCCTTGCGCTTACCGGTTCAACCCTGCAGGCATGGATGGCTGTGGCCGGTGTTGATCTTCGCACTATCGGCATATTTGCACTGGCAGGCCTGCCTTATACACTCAAGTTTCTTTGGGCTCCCCTCATGGACCGTTTTGTACCGCCCATGCTGGGAAGACGCCGCGGCTGGATAATTGCAACCCAGATAACCCTGGTCGCCGGCATTTCAGCAATGGCCTTCAGCTCTCCCCAACACGCGCCTGTCGTGCTTGCAGTGATGGCTTTCTCTGTCGCTTTTGCATCAGCTTCTCAGGACATCGTGATAGACGCCTACCGGACTGATCTGCTGCGCGAGAAGGAAAGAGGCGCCGGTGTCGGCGTATTTGTAACCGGATACAGGGTCGCAGCGCTTGTATCAGGAGCCCTTGCGCTGATTTTTTCGGATCATATCGGGTGGCGCAACACATATCTTTTAATGGCCGGCATTATGGGCCTGGGGATACTTGCAACTCTCATAGGGCCCGAGCCGGACGGACAAATACTGCCTCCGGGCAGCATGAAAGAGGCCGTCTGGGGACCTATGAAAGATTATTTTTCGAGAGATTCCGCCTTCATGCTCCTTCTGCTCATAATACTCTACAAACTCGGGGATGCATATGCAGGAACCCTCACAACGGCGTTTCTTATCAAGGGGATGGGTTTTTCTGTCAGCGAAGTCGGAACTATAAATAAAGCTCTCGGATTTGTTTCGATGATCGCAGGGGCGATCTTGGGGGGCGCTTTAATGGTTCGACTGCAACTTTTTCGTTCTCTGCTGGCATTCGGTATCCTCCAGGTTGTATCCAACCTCTCATTCATGGCGCTTGCATTAGTCGGAAAAAGCTATGGCCTGCTGGTCTTTGCCGTTGCCTTCGAAAATTTTTCCGGAGGCATGGGAACCGCTGCCTTTGTCTCCCTGCTTATGGCGATGTGCAACCGCCGTTTTACAGCGACACAATATGCCTTATTATCGTCTCTGGCAGCATTGGGCAGGATATTTATATCTCCCACATCCGGCTTTCTTGTGGAATTTGCCGGTTGGCCGGTTTTCTTTTTTGTTACATTTCTTGCCGGACTGCCGGGGCTTGCCCTGCTCTGGCGGCTACGCGTTGTTGTATCAGGGTTGAAGGATGAGGTCGGTTAACCCGAAAACTGCATTTGACCCCGGCCATGCAGGCCTATGCGCATCAAAACCTCTCCAACGCAGGATTTGGGTCTGATAAAAGCCAATCGTCCGGAATGAAAACGTGCAGGGATGCCTGATATATAACCGCCTGCAAAGGAGCTGCCGGACAGCTTTTGCTGCGCACATGCCTGCATGAATTAAATTTATAAATTATGTAGGTTAAATGCCTGCATGAATCAATCTGATATCAGTTAATTGGATAATATTCCCGGGGTCTCAATACGACAATTCCCGGTTTGTGCGCAATATATTCCTTAAAATCCTGATCAATGACCTCTCTGTATTCCTTTTGAGATGAGGCATGTCTCAAAAAAATATCATTCCCTTCTTTTATTAATATCCCTACATGAGAAACATCCAATCCCGTTTTATCTGAATATATCCCGATATAGTCCCCTGTTTTCAGTTTATTCAGTATCACATTTCCGATTTTGTCTGCAGGTATGAAGTTGATATTGCGGTCAACAGAAGGAATCCCGGGCAGTATTGAAGCATAATCTTCTGACACATTAAGTCTTTTTTGAACGCTTGTTGCATAATCATTTCCTGTAATTTGGGTAACATCTTGAATAAATGCCTTATTAAATTTCCGCCAGTCGGTGAAAAAATGATTTCTCGTTTTGAATGATACAATCCCGGACCGGTACCTGATCTGCCTCAGATTCCCACTGAATCCGGAAAAGGATTTCGAAAGACGCATTGACTCGACGTATTCAAGAAACGTAAAGCAGTCGACTGCAGCGAGGTTTATGACAAAGACTTCCTTAGTCTCCCTGCTACCAATTAATGTCGATTCCGCATAAGCGATGCCGAGAAATTTTGAGGAAAGGAAGTCTATCCGGCTGCCGGTATCACTGATCAGGGAGGATTCGCGAATGATATTATCCCAGTCATCCTCAGAGAATTTGCCCAATATGATGCTCATCGTTATATGATATTATACTTAAATGTTGCATGAGGGCGGAGGCAGATTTGATAAAAAACTCCCGCAAACCGACAAGATTTAATTCTTATACACGTGACCGCAGAATTCATCTGAGAAGTTTTCCCAAAATGGCTGGCAGGCCAAATGAAGGGCCGCAAGGTGTCGATGGCAGGCCTTTTTTATCAAATCTGCCTTCAGGTTAGGATATTTTTTACAGTGGTGGATATAGAAAAATGAATATATTAGATATTCACACCCACGGCGCCGGCGGGTTCGATACAAGGACAAAAAATCCAGGCGACATACTATCGATTGCTGAAGTTCACGGCCGCAGCGGGGTCTCGGCAATTATACCAACTATTTACTCATCCGCTATCCCCATAATGCGTTCTCATATGGAATCTGTCAGAAAGGCGATGCATATCCAGAATGAATACCGCAAGATAAAGGGTGCGGGAAGAGACGTGAAAAATAGCCGGCCTTCCAAAATTATCGGAGTGTATCTCGAAGGGCCCTTTCTTAACCCGTCAAAATGCGGAGCTCTGGACGCATCATCATTTATCAGACCTCAAAAATCCAGCCTTATAAATCTCATAGAAGGGTTTGAGGATATAATCAAAATAATAACCGTTGCGCCGGAAATAAGCGGTGCGCTAAGTCTTATCAGAAATATCGCAGACAGTGGCATTACCGTAAGTATGGGGCATTCCGATGCGACATATTCCGAGGCCGAGGCGGGATTCAACGCCGGCGCAAAAGGAATCACCCATCTCTTTAATGCAATGCGCGGGTTTCATCACAGGGAACCGGGAATAGCCGGGTTCGGGCTCATAAATAAGTCCGTCTACGTGGAAGTTATTGCTGACAGATTTCATCTGCATCCTGAAACTCTTGAGATGATATTCAGGACGAAAATGCGGGACAGAATAATACTCGTTTCAGATACAGTCAAAGAGTCGCAGGTTCCACTTCAGCATTTAAGTTTTCCATCATCGGTCGGGTCGCCGCTTCATATTACTAAGAGAAGAAATAAGGGGGTGACTGATTCATCCGGAAGACTTTTGGGTGGAAGCATGATGGTTACGGAAACCGCTATCAGGCTTATTGAGATGGGATATGACGAAGATGTTATAATGAATTGCATAACAAAAAACCCTCAAAAATATCTGTCAACATAATCGGGAGGTATAATTATGACTGAAAAAATAATCATTTATGGCAAGGCTGGATGACCCTTCACAGACAGGGCCAGGTCGGCTTATGCAGAAAAAGCAGAGTATTTTGATGTCAAAACAGACGCCGCAAAATTGGAAGAGATGCTGAAACATTCGGGCGGTGTCAGAAAAGTGCCTGTTATTTTGAAGGATGGAAAGGTCACCGTGGGTTACGACGGTGGTTCCTGAGGTGTATAGCTCCGGCAGTTAGCCGGTAAGGTATCCGGGTTAAAAATCCTGCTATAAGTGCATAGATTGTTCCAAAAATATTTGAACCTATCTCAAAATTCTTTTTCATCGGCGGTTTACCCCGGTTGTCATTCCCGCGCATCCGTCTTAAGTATTGACGGAGGGAATCCATGTTTTTCAGGGCTTTAAATGGACCCCCGCTTTCGCGAGGGTGACGGATTCTTCGCGATGACCTATTTTGAGATAGGTTCTTAACTCGATGAGATGATTTAAATATCCTTCATCTGTTCGGGGTAAGGGCATTCATTTCCCGCAGCAAAATCTTCCGCCGATAATTTCCGGGAAGTTCATCATCGAAAAATACTATAATAATTTAGAGGTTACCGGGGCAATATGTGGTATGCGATATATACAAAATCAGGGAGGGAAGATTCCATAACTTCACGCCTCCGTAACACAGGCATTGAGGTGCTCAACCCTAAGATCAGATTAAAAAAATTCATTCGGGGCAGGTATGCCTTAATCAGCGAACCGCTTTTCCCATGCTATCTCTTTGCCGACTTTGAAAGGAGTAAATACGCTCATTTGATCACTTATACGAGAGGGGTCAGATACATAGTGGGCAAGGCGAATCCTGTTGAGGTGTCTGAAGATATCATAAAAGGAATTAAAGACAACACCGGGGATGACGACATGGTTGTGATTTGTCCCCGGCAGTTCAATAAGGGCGACAGAGTTTCGATACGACAGGGGCCCTTCAGCAATTTTTACGGTGTTTTCGAAAGAGAGGTCAGGGGACCTGAAAGGGTATTGATCCTGCTCGAAGCGCTTAACTGCAAAATCGAAATAGACAACTGTTTTCTGTCAGCGGCTTAGATGGCCGGGTGGAATCGGGTTTCCGGGTAGCGGAAGTTTTTTAACAGGTCTCAGTATTTTCAGCAGTGCGCAGCACGACTTTTCAGCCTGGGTTGCTAGAGGACATGCCCGATTCGGACATGAATGGCGGTAGCCTGTTCTGATTTCTGTCTTATTAGTTGAACAAACAGCTGAAAATATATAAACTAGACAAACCGAACCGGAGCGAATATGGGATGAAAGGCATAATTTTAGCAGGCGGAAGCGGGACCAGGCTTTATCCTGTCACAAAGGGCGTGTGCAAACAGCTGCTGCCCATCTATGACAAGCCCATGATCTATTATCCCCTGTCTGTACTGATGCTCACGGGAATAAAGGACATCCTGATTATTTCGACCCCGCATGACCTGCCCCGGTTCATTAACATATTCGGAGACGGCTCCCAGCTCGGGTTGAATTTTTCATACAGGGAACAGCTGCACCCCGGTGGCATTGCCGAGGCATTTATACTCGGTGAGCACTTTATCGGGGACGACAACGTATGCCTGGTTCTTGGAGATAATATTTTCTACGGGCATGGCCTTACCATCATGCTCAAAAAGGCTATGGATGATGTGGATGCCATTGGCGGGGCGGTTATTTTCGGTTATTACGTGAATGATCCCGAACGCTATGGCGTGGTCGAATTCGATAGCAAAGGGAATGTCCTTTCCCTCGAGGAGAAACCGAAAGCCCCAAAATCAAAGTATGCTGTAACAGGGCTTTATTTCTACGATAACGAGGTTATAGATATAGCCAAAACTATGCAGCCCTCCAGAAGAGGTGAACTCGAGATAACGGACGTAAACAGGGAGTACCTCAGTAAGGGACGGCTCAGGGTTGAGCTGATGGGGAGAGGGTTTGCCTGGCTTGATACAGGTACCCATGCAAGCCTTCTGGAGGCAAGCGAGTTTATTGCTACGATCGAAAAACGGCAGGGGCTGAAGATCGCCTGTGTCGAAGAGATAGCGTATAAGCAGGGCTACATCAATGAAGATCAGCTTCATAAGCTGGCCGGCAGCCTCAACCATAATGAATACGGCAAATACCTCCTCCGGCTGATAAAATAGATCTGAATGCCTTTTATTTTTAACAGACTCTCAATTCCCGAAATAATAATCATCGAGCCGAAGCTCTTCGGAGACGAGAGAGGTTTTTTCATGGAGACCTACAAACACTCCGATTTTGCGACGGCCGGCATCAGAGAGAACTTTCTGCAGGACAATTATTCAAGGTCCGCACGCGGAGTATTGCGCGGACTTCATTATCAGAAGAATCCTCATGCGCAGGGCAAGCTTGTTCAGTGCCTGAGAGGGCGCATATTCGACGTTGCCGTAGATATCAGGAAAGGTTCCCCTGCGTTTGGCCGTTGGGTTAAGGCAGAGCTTTCCGAAGAAAACAATTTTATGCTGTATGTGCCACCGGGTTTTGCCCACGGGTTCACCGTGCTGAGCGATACAGCCGATGTTATATACAAATGTACGAAAGAATACTCACCGGAAAGCGACAGGGGAATCATCTGGAACGATCCGGATATCGGTATTAAATGGCCGGTCGATGCGCCCGTAGTCTCAGGGAAAGATATGAGACATCCCTTACTGAAAGACGCTGATATTAATTTCGTATATGATGGCTGATCTGATCATATGAAAATACTTATTACAGGAGCTAACGGACAGCTTGCAGGGGAATTCCGGAAATTATCGAAAGAGAATATTCATGATATTATGGCTCTCGATAAAGAAAAGATGGACATCACAGATCCCGCAGCATTAGCCAGGATATTATCAGATTCCGGGCCTGATGTGCTTATAAACTGTGCTGCATATAATTTTGTTGACAAGGCAGAGGAATTTTCCGATGCCGCCTATAAAGTGAACGCGGAAGGCGTGAAAAATTTGGCAGCGGCATGCAGCAAAAACAATATACTCCTGGTTCATTACAGCAGCGACTATGTCTTTGACGGCATGAAAGAGGATTTTTATACGGAAGAAGACAAGCCCAACCCGGTCAACAGCTATGGCAAAACCAAGCTCGCAGGCGAAGAATTCCTGAGGGAAAGCCCTGAATTCCTTCTCTTCAGGGTAAGCTGGGTTTTCGGGGAAGGTACTCAGAATTTCCTCTTTAAACTTTCGGAATGGTCAAAAACCCGGAAAATTCTTAAGGTGGTCTGCGATCAGATATCCATCCCGACATTCACCAGGGACATTGTTACCCTTACAATGTTTGCAATAGGGAAAAGACTGAGGGGTCTTTACCACCTCACTAACAGCGGCTATGCATCACGTTATGAGGTCGCGAGATATTTTCTGGAAAAGCTTGGTATGGACACACTTGTATTGCCTGTGACCTCGGAGTATTTCCCCACTCCTGCCAAAAGGCCTTACTTTTCAGCGATGTCGAATCTCAGGCTTGCGAATGCCCTTAATGTTAATGTTCCGGACTGGAAGCTCGGCATCGACAGGTATGTCGAAATGACCTTTGGGAAGAAGGGATCTAATGCGTAAACTTCTGGTGACCGGAGGCGCAGGTTTTATCGGCAGCGAATTTGTCAGAGAGGCTGTTAAAAGAGGGCACCCTGTTTCGGTCGTAGACAAGCTCAGCTATGCCGGAGACAGGGAGAGGCTGAAAGATCTGGAGAAGAAGATTACATTCCACAAGACAGATATAAGAGACAGGAATGCCCTTCTTGATATATTCGAATCCGAAAAACCCGATGCCGTTGTCCACTGGGCTGCTGAAAGCCATGTTGACAGAAGCATAAACGATGCATCACCTTTTCTGGAAGCGAATGTCATGGGGACTCACGTACTGCTTGAGATATCGAGGGAAAAGGGGGTTGGGCAGTTTGTCAATATATCTACTGACGAGGTCTACGGCGATCTTGGTGATGAAGGACAGTTCCATGAAGATACGCCCCTTAACCCGAGCTCCCCGTACTCTGCGAGCAAGGCATCCGCTGATATGCTCGGAAGGGCTTACCACAGAACATATGGACTTCCGGTTATCACCGTAAGACCTTCGAACAATTACGGACCATGGCAGTATCCCGAGAAACTTATTCCGGTAGTCATCATGAAGGCTTTGAATAACGAGAAAGTCCCGGTATATGCAAAAGGAGAGAATGTAAGAGAATGGCTTTTTGTATCCGATTGTGCGGATGCGGTATTCAGCATAATGGATAAGGGAAACGCCGGTGAAGTCTATAACATAGGCAGCGGACAAGAAAAAAGGAACATAGAGGTGGTTAAGAACATTCTGATATTGCTTGATAAGCCTGAGGATTTGATAGAGTTTACAAAAGACCGCCAGGGTCACGACTTCAGGTATTCTCTCAATTCGGGAAAGATAATGGAAAGGACAGGCTGGAAAGCGGCAACGCCTTTCGAAGCAGGGCTGGAAAAGACGGTGCGGTGGTATATTGAAAATATGGAGTGGGTGAGGAGCAAGGGGTTGGGTAACGATGGAAGGCCTTCCCCATAAACTATGGTAATCTGAAAAAACCGTCATTGACTCGAAAATCCCCCTCTCCCTAACCCTCTCCCACAAGGGGAGAGGGAGACACACCTCTACACTCCTCTTAATAGAGGGGAATATCCCCCTCCCTTGATGGGAGGGGTTGGGGAGGGTGCCAAAAAATTGAGTATCTTATGCAACTGTAATTTAGATCCATTACGCGCTCAAGCCGGTCGTCAGATGTTTACAGATAAAATATTCAGAGAATACGACATAAGAGGGGTTGCCGGAAGGGACTTTGATGAGGCGTTTGCCTTTTCTCTTGGAAAGGCATTTGTTACGCTGGTCAGGCAGCTTATTCCAGATGCGAAGCGGGTAAGCGTTGGAAGAGACGCCAGGCTGAGCTCTGACGCGCTTGCTTCCCAAATAATTGATGGAATAGTTTCCGGTGGCCTCGACGTTTACGATATAGGACTCTGTCCAACTCCTCTCCAGTATTTTTCGATCTTCAGCCTCGGTCTCGACGGCGGAATTATGGTGACCGGAAGCCACAACCCACCCGAATACAACGGCTTCAAAATCAGCATCGGCAGGGAGACGATCTTCGGCAGCGACATCCAGAGAATCAAATCCATAATGGGTATGCAGACGGGAGAGGAACATCAGCAGGTTAAAGGGAGCGCAAAGAAGCACGATGTCGTATCATCATATATAAAGGCGATGACAGAGAGGTTCTCATATCTGTCCGGCAAAGAATACATGAAGGTGAAAGTTTCTGTTGATGCCGGAAACGGTACAGGCGGCATTGTGGCGCCTCAGATACTTGAGGCGATGGGTTGTGAGGTTATTCCGCTTTACTGCGACCCCGACGGAAGGTTCCCCAATCACCATCCGGATCCGGCAGTAGTGGAATACATACAGGACCTTATAAGAATAACCAGGGAAAAGAAGGCGGATATAGGGGTTGGCTATGACGGCGATGCAGACAGGATAGGTATAGTCGACAGTTCAGGAAAGATAATATGGGGAGACCAGATGATGGTTCTCCTGTCAAGGGATATCCTTTCACGCCACCCCGGCGCGAAGATAATCGGGGATGTCAAGTGTTCCCAGTCGATGTTCGATGATATCGAAAAACACGGCGGGTCAGCGGTCATGTGGAAAACAGGCCACTCGCTCGTAAAGGACAAGATGCGTAAAGAGGGATCTCTTCTGGCCGGAGAGTTCAGCGGACACATATTCATTGCCGATGGTTATTACGGCTACGACGATGCGCTTTACACAACGTTCCGCATAATAGAAATAATGAAAAAGACCGGACAGGGCATAAGAGACCTGCTTTCGGACATTCCCGAAACATTTTTTACTCCGGAGATACGGATTGACTGCAGGGACAGCATAAAAAAAGCTGTGGTTGAAAAGCTGGTTCAGCGATTCAGGGAATACGCCTCTTCAGGCAGCGGACAAGTGCCGGTAAAAAGAATATATGACATAGACGGCGTTAGGGTAGTCTTCGAAAAAGGCTGGGGACTGGTGCGCTCGAGCAACACCCAGCCTGTTATAGTAATGCGGTTTGAAGCAGAAGACGAAGATTCGTTGAACCGGTACAGGTCTTTTATGGAGGAAGAACTGGAAAAGGCCATGCGAAGTGTAGGGGATTAGCTTCTCTGTAGCGAGTGAGACTCTCTTTAAAAATAATTTGATATATAGATGGCAAGTGGGCTATTTTAATCAAAAGAATTCCTAGTGTAGTGTCTCTTAAACAAGTGGTGTTATCAGGGTGATTAGCAAGCTGCATATTGGCTTCACTTTGTCATTCCGGCTTGTCCGGAATCTTTCTGATGGCTTCTATGAAGGATTCCCGACGCGTTTCACTTGCGGGAATGACATCCCTTTGGAGCTCTTCATAACACCAGCCGTTTATGAGATACTACACTAGAAGCTCAGTTTCGGGGTTTTGAGTTATTCCCTCCCCCTTGAGGGGGGGAGGGTTAGGGAGAGGGTGATTGAGAAGATATGGATAGAAAGGTATTCAGATGAAGGCGCTTATACTTGCCGGCGGATCCGGAACGAGGCTATGGCCTCTCAGCAGAAAGAACTTTCCGAAACAGTTTCTGAAACTGAACAAAGGCAGTTCGCTTCTGCAGGATACGGTATCAAGACTTCTTAAAACATTTTCACCCGATGATGTTGTAGTCATGACAAACAGTGAATATAAATTCCATGTTCTATCTGATCTGGATGCTCTGTCAATGCTCCCATCGCCTTTTCATAACATAATTCTTGAGCCTTCAGGCAGAAATACCGCGCCGGCGATTGCACTCGGCATGAAATACTGCATGGAAAAACTCGGCTGCGGAGAGGACGAGGTTATATTTGTTTCGCCATCCGATCATATAATCAGACCTGCTGAAAAGTTTGCGGATTATATCGTACGTGCCGAAAAAATTGCGCGGGGCGGCTATATAGTAACATTCGGCATCAGTCCGCTGCGTCCCGAGACGGGTTACGGGTATATAAAGGCGGGCGAGCCGGCAGATGCAGACGCCGAGTACTTCAGCGCGGAGAGGTTTGTCGAAAAACCCGATACCGGGACTGCACGGCAGTATCTGGATCAGGGCGGGTATTACTGGAATTCAGGCATGTTTGCATTCGGTATAGGCGCTATGATGGAAGAGTTCGGAAAATACGCGCCGGAGATAAGAGAGTTGATGGATGGGAACCTTGATACGCTGTTATCCAACTTTGAGCAGATGCCCGAAATCTCCATAGACTATGCAGTGGCCGAAAGATCGGACAGGATCGTAATCTTGCCCATCGATGTCTACTGGAATGATATTGGCTCCTGGGATTCCCTTTACGACGTAACCGACAAGGATGAGATGGGAAATGTCAAGATGGGCGACATAATCGCGATAGATACGAGGGATAGCCTTATTATCAGCAATAAAAGGCTTATCTCTACCATTGGACTGGAAGATTGCCTGATTGTCGATACTGACGACGCGGTATTGGTGGCAAAAAAAGGTGAGACCCAGAAGGTTCGGGAGGTTGTAAGGCGGTTGAACGAACAGAACAGGAAAGAGGCCTCGGAGCATCTGACTACATATCGTCCCTGGGGCAACTACACCATACTCGAAGAGGGAGAGCGGTACAAGATTAAAAGGATTGTGGTGAATCCCGGGGCACAACTCAGCCTTCAGATGCACTATCACAGGTCTGAACACTGGGTTGTTGTGAGGGGCGCGGCCAGGGTTACCCTGGGAGAAAGTGAAATACATGTGCACGAAAACGAGTCCGTGTATGTCCCTAAATCCACTCTCCACAGACTCGAAAATCCCGGGAAAGTGCCGCTCGAGATTATAGAAGTTCAGAACGGCGAATACGTCGGCGAAGACGATATTGTGCGGATCGATGACATATATGGCAGAAGCAAAAAATAATCATTCAATCTTCAAAGTTCCGTGTTCACTAAACACTTAAATTTGAATTGTGAAAGGAGGGTGATTTGAGAAAAGCCCTTATCACCGGCATCACCGGCCAGGACGGCTCCTATCTTGCTGAACTGCTGCTCTCAAAGGGCTACGAGGTGCACGGCCTGATCAGGAGGTCAAGCGCCTTCAACACCGGCAGGATAGACCATATTTATACAGACCCGCATATTCCGGGAACAAGATTATTTCTCCATTATGGCGATCTCGCCGATTCAGGACAGCTTGCAAATATTATCTATAATATAAGACCGGACGAGATTTACCATCTTGGCGCCCAGAGCCATGTTAAAGTCAGTTTCGACATGCCGGAATACACGGGTGACATAGTCGCCATCGGAACGACAAGGCTGCTTGATGCTATAAGACGAAGCGGGATAAATGCCAGGTTTTACCAGGCATCTTCATCCGAGATGTTCGGGGCCTCGCCGCCGCCACAGAATGAAAATACACTCTTTTATCCCCGCAGCCCCTATGCAGCAGCCAAGGTATACGCATACTGGATGACGGTGAATTATCGCGAAGGTTACGGTATGTTCGCCTGCAACGGTATCCTTTTTAACCATGAGTCGCCCCGCAGGGGTGAGACGTTCGTAACGAGAAAAATTACCCGTGCGCTCGCCAATATCCTTGCCGGCAAACAGAAGAAGCTCTATCTCGGCAATATCGAATCGAAGAGGGACTGGGGTTTTGCGCCTGAATATGTGGAGTGCCAGTGGCTTATTCTCCAGCAGGATGAACCGGCTGACTTCGTGATTGGCACCGGCAAAAGCCATTCTGTAAAGCAATTCGTCGAGAAGGCATTTGCCTACGCAGGCATAGAAATAAAGTGGAAAGGCAAAGGAGTAAAGCAAAAAGGCATCATTGAAGCCCTTGACAGGGATCTGTTATCCATGATCAGAGATAACAGATCACGGATTACGAATCACGAATTACGAAAGGGAAACACGATCATCGAAATTGACCCCAAATATTTCCGTCCGACAGATGTGGATTTTCTTAAGGCTGATATCTCAAAGGCGAGGCGGAAACTTGGATGGGAACCGAGGACCACCTTCGATGAACTGGTAAAGATAATGGTCGACTACGATATGAAGCTCATCCATCTGACCCCTGTCGGTGAAGGCATAAAAATATGCGAGAAAAAAGGATTCACCTACACCAGACACGACTTCTCAAAGTATGAAAAGATAAGGGAACGTTGCTGAAGACCGTGAAACGTAATTCGTGAATCGTGATTTGAAATTTAGGCTATCTTCCGTTGGTAAATATTTTTTTGGAGCGGACAGAATCTGTTAAAAAGATGCTTAACGGGCTCATTAACAGCCTAAAGAAACGAACAGACTGACTTTCACGACTCACGACTCACGATTTACGAATCACTAATCACCATTTACGATGAATAAAACCGATAAAATATTCGTTGCGGGCGGGAACGGGATGGTCGGTTCCTCCATCATCAGGGGGCTTGTTTCTGCAGGATATCAGAATATCATCTCCAGCTATTACAGAAAAAAACCGCTCACGGATAACGAATCACGAATCACGTTCTTTGAACTCGACCTGAGAAGGCAGATGGATACTGAGAACTTCTTTGAGCGGGAGAGACCGGATTACGTCTTTCTCGCTGCCGCAAAAGTGGGCGGGATCCTTGCGAACAACACCTACCGCGCCGAGTTTATCTATGATAACCTCATGATTGCCGCAAACGTCATAGATGCTTCACATAAATGCGGAGTGAAGAAGCTGCTGAACCTCGGCTCGTCCTGCATCTACCCGAAATTTGCGCCACAGCCCATTAAGGAAGAGTATCTGCTGACAGGGCTGCTTGAACCGACCAATGAACCCTATGCGATCGCAAAGATAGCCGCCATTAAGCTCTGCAGGTATTATAACGAGCAATACGGGACGGACTTCATCTCGGTGATGCCGACTAACCTCTTTGGCACAGGCGACAACTTCAATCTTGAAACAGCTCATGTCCTGCCTGCCTTGATAAGAAAATTTTATATCGGAAAACTTTTATCCGAAAGAAAACATGACGAAATAGCAATGGACATGAAAAGATTTCCTGCCGGCTTTAATCTTCACCCCGACAATGAACTTATGACGACTCTTGCCTCACTGGGAATCACTGCGGATTCCATTAAACTATGGGGTTCGGGGAAACCTTTCAGGGAATTCCTTTTTGTGGATGACCTGGCCGGGGCCTGCATATTCCTTATGGATAAATATGATGCGAAGCTTTTTTCCTCTCCTGACTTCGGGAACGGTGCAGGCGAGTTTATAAATATAGGCATGGGCAAAGACCTGACGATCGGAGACCTTGCTATGCTTGTGAAAGAGATAGTAGGATATAAGGGAGAGATCGAATGGGACGCCTCGAAGCCTGACGGTACTCCGAGGAAGCTGCTCGACATATCAAGGATAAAATCCCTGGGCTGGCGTCCGGAGACGAGTCTTGAAGAGGGAATAAGAAGGACTTACGAATGGTACCTGTCAGACCGGCAGGCAACAGGCTGAAGCATAAAGGAGTTTGAAAGGAAAAAATGAGTTTCTTTGAATTGAAAAGCAGAAGCTGCGAAATTGTATCAGATTTTATGAGGAAGAGAGACCGGGAGACGCTGGCTGCGTTAATAGCCGGGCTCATTACCGGAGTAATAATTTTTTTTACGATGTTAAGGTAAGGTTTTTAACAGCACAGCCCCGCGAACCTCACCTCTTGAGTTCCCCAATTATACTTGTCCTTTATTGGGCTGGTATAAAACAAATATATGAACCTATCTCACAATAGGTAATTCGAATAGTCCGTCACCCTCGCGAAAGCGGGGGTCCATTTAAAGCCTTGAAAAGCATGGATTCCCTCCGTCAATACGTAAGACGGATGCGCGGGAATGACGATCGGGAGCGAAGCGATGGGGAAAAGGAAATTTGAGTAATTTTGAGATAGATTCATGAATAAAAAATACCTTATCACCGGCGCTGCCGGATTTATCGGTTTCCACTTATGTAAAAAGCTGCTGGAGTCTGGCCTTGCTGTTGCAGGACTCGATAACCTTAATGATTACTATGACGTAAACCTGAAAAAGGCGCGTCTTAAGCAACTGCAGGAGATGGGGAACTTCAGGTTTTTCAGGACGAGCCTGGAGGAAAAAGAAAAAATACTGGATATATTCAAATCGGAACGATTCGACACTGTGGTCAATCTTGCAGCCCAGGCCGGGGTGCGGTATTCTCTCCTGAATCCCTATTCATATATCGACAGCAATATCTGCGGTTTTCTCAATATCCTTGAGGGATGCAGACATTTCGGTGTCGGTCACCTTGTATTTGCGTCTTCGAGTTCTGTCTACGGACTCAATACCAGCATGCCTTTTTCTGTTCATCACAACGTTGACCACCCGATCTCTCTGTATGCAGCGACAAAAAAAGCGAATGAACTGATGGCCCATTCATACAGCTATCTGTACAATATCCCCGCAACCGGCCTCAGGTTCTTTACTGTTTACGGGCCATGGGGCAGACCGGATATGGCCCTCTTTATATTCACAAAAGCGATACTGGAGGGTAAGCCGATCGACGTATTCAACTATGGAAAGATGAAGAGGGATTTTACCTATATCGACGACATCGTATCCGGAGTAGCCAGGGTTTCTGAAATTCTGCCGGCGCCCAATAAGGACTGGAGCGGCAGCAATCCCGACCCTGCAACGAGCTGCGCTCCGTATAAGCTCTACAATATAGGCAACAACAACCCGGTTGAACTGATGGAGTTTATTGAAGTGCTGGAGAATAACCTGAATAAAAAGGCGGAGAAAAATTTTCTGCCCATACAGGCGGGCGATGTGCCTGCGACCTGTGCTGATGTGGATGACCTTGAAAAGGAGGCAGGTTTCAGGCCGGCAACCAGCATCGAGACGGGTATCAGAAAATTTGTAGAGTGGTACAGAGAGTATTACCGTTGATAAGGAGTGAATGTGGAACTGATTGGGAAGATTAAGTCGCGAAAAGCCAGAATCGGAGTCATCGGCCTCGGGTATGTAGGATTGCCTCTTGTCATCGAATTCTGCAGGGCGGGCTTCGCTGTGACCGGCTTCGACTTGGATGCCAGGAAAGTTCTGATGCTCAGAAAAGGCAGAAGCTACATTCGGCATATTCCGGCTGAACGCATCAGGGAGCAGTCGAAGAGGTTTACGGCTACAACCGATTTTAGTGATCTCGCGAAGATGGAATGCATTATCCTCTGCGTGCCTACTCCGCTCGACAAAAACAGAGAACCCGACATGACATATGTATTTGGCACAACCCGGACAGTTGCCCAAAACCTGCGGAGGGGACAGCTCATTGTCCTCGAATCGACCACTTATCCGGGAACGACTGATGAGGAGATGCGTTTGATCCTTGAACAGAAAGGACTTAAGGCAGGCAGGGATTTTTTCCTGGCATATTCTCCCGAGCGTGAGGACCCTAATAATAAAGATTTTTCCGTCAGAACTATCCCAAAGGTGGTGGGCGGATATACGAAGAAATGTCTTGCCGCGGCAATGGCCCTTTATGGTTCGATTGTGGAAAATACGGTGCCTGTATCCTCCACAAAGGTTGCCGAGGCAACAAAGCTGCTCGAAAACATTTACCGCTCGGTGAACATTGCACTGGTGAACGAGATGAAGATGCTTTTTGAACGCATGGGCATCGATATCTGGGAGGTAATCGGGGCGTCGAAGACCAAGCCATTTGGCTTCCATGCCTTTTATCCGGGACCCGGATTGGGCGGCCACTGCATACCCATCGACCCTTTCTATCTCACCTGGAAGGCGAGGGAATACGATTTCCGCACCCGCTTCATCGAACTCGCCGGCGAGATAAACACCAGTATGCCCTATTATGTTGTGCAGAAAGCAGAGCTGATTCTGAACAGGTTTAGAAAACCGCTGAATGGCTCGAGGATTCTCATCCTCGGAGTGGCATACAAGAAAGATGTTGACGACCAGAGGGAGTCCCCGGCGCTCCGCATAATACAGCTTCTGAAAAACCAGGGGGCAAGAGTGCAGTACCACGACCCTCATGTGCCCGCCTGCAGGGGCCACAGGCAGTATCCCGATATAGCCATGAGATCGGTAAAGCTTACAAAAGATGCCCTGAAAAACGCCGACCTCGTCCTCCTTGTGACCGATCATGCCTCATTTGATTACGCGTTCATCGAAAAATATGCAAAATGTATCATCGATACACGGGATGCATTCAGGAAGAACGGTATCAAAAGCAGAAAGATATTCAGTTCATAATGCTGAAATTGGCAACAAAGTTCACGTTTCACAGTTTTTTACACTTTACACATTACTCATTACGGTCATTTATTAAGCTATCAACCCTAAAGCCGCAATGAACGCGATAACCCAACAAACTCTATTGCGGTCAAGTTGTTTAAATTGGCAATGACCCCTGAATCCAATACCGAATATTGGGAGTAATCTCTCTTAATGGGAATTATTGCATTAGTAAAGCAGGCATCAGCAAAGAGAATTCTCTATTCCCTCCACGCTTTGGATGAAATGAATGCCGAACCCGAAATAATAACTACCAATGAAATTAAGGTATGTTATAAACCATGGAGAAATAATTGAAGATTATCCGGAAGATAAACGGGGACATAGCTGCCTGATGTTTGCAATGACTGACAAAGTAAGACCTGTTCATATTGTTTGTGCTCCTAAAGGGGAGTATCTTGCTATAATAACAGCATATGTGCCATCTTTAGAAAAATGGGAGCCGGACTTTAAGACAAGGAGGAAAAAATGAAGTGCCTGATGTGTAACGGCGAAATGGAAAAGTCGGTTGTTGCTTACACGGTTGACAGAAAGGGATACCACCTGTTTATTGAAAAAGTGCCGGCTTATGTTTGCTCACGATGTGGTGAAAAATTCTTTGAGGAAAAAGAAGTTGAAGCAATCCAGAATATGATTAAGGCATTAGAAGAAAAAATGCAGGACATTTTAGTAGCAGCCTAATCTTTACCTTCAATGAACGCTTCGCGCTTCACGATTCACGATTCACTGTTCACGATTCACTGTTCACGATTCACTGTTCACGATTCACTGTTCACGATTCACTGTTCACGGCCGTTAAGACGCTTTAAGGTCTTCAAAAGTTGACTAATTCAACAACGTACCTAATCTAATATGATAAAATTAAAAATAACCAAAATTTTCGGAAGGAGGATATAAATGCCTAAAACCAAGGAAATAGACATTGATCTGTTGCCCGAAGATATAAAGAGATCGTTTATCGATTATTATGAGTACCTGGTCCACAAGTATGCTGTGAAAAAGAAGTGCACAGGGAAAGAGGAGCGCTATTCTGAAGAAATGAAAAAAAAGAAAAAGCTCTTTTTTAAGTCAATAGCTACGCACACCTTTAACTTGCCTGAAGGTTACAAATTTAACAGGGAAGAATTGCATGAGCGATAGAATTTTTGTTGATACTAATTTATGGGTATACTCATATTCTAAAGACGATAAAAGCGATAAATGTAATGAACTGCTGGATAAGCATTTTGAGAAAGTGCATTTAAGCACTCAGGTCTTGGGCGAAATCTTTTCAGTCCTTACAAAAAAAAGTGGAAAAACCAAAAAAGAAGCAAAACAAATAATTTCTGATTTGACCGCAAGTTTTAACATTACTGATGTGTTGACAGTAACAATAAATAACGCCATAGACATTAGTATAAAATATGCATTCTCCTACTGGGACAGCCTCATAATTGCTTCAGCATTGGAGAGCAATTGTTCTGTTCTGTATACCGAAGACATGCAGGACGGGCAGATAATCGACAATACACTCAAAATTGTGAATCCTTTTACTGCGAAGAAATCAAAAAAACCGTAATAGTGTTCACTATGACCCATGAACTCTTCATCTTTTCACGATTCACGCTTTACGGTCTTCAAAAGTTGACTGATTCAACAAAGTTAGCAACTGAACCAAGCAGATTGGTTGCTCTTTGCTGGTATAATAATGAAGGAAAAAGATAATAAGAAATGAGAATAATATGGACAAAACATGCTGAGGAACGGCAAAGCGAATGGGAAAAGACACTGGGGCTCACAAAAGCTGAAGTGGAAAATGTGCTCAGTAGTCCGCAACAAGTTGTCAGGGGTGATTTAGATGATTTTGTTGCTCAATCGAAGAATCGTAGCGGGTTATTGCGGGTGCCTTTTAGGCAGATTGATAATGACAGAAAGGTTATAACGGTTTATTGGACCAGCAAAGTAGAAAAATACTGGAAGGAGGAAGATGATGAAAGTAAAATTTGACCCTGATGCTGATGTCCTGGTCTTTATTCTTCGTGATGATCCGCCGGTAGACGCCATAGAGCAACCCGGGGGTGTCATTGTGAGTTATGGCGAAGATAAAGAACCTGTCAGCGTAGAGTTTCTGAACGCTTCAGCTCGCAAATTAGCGCGTGCAGGTGAACTCAGCATCACTCTTCAAAGATAGAATAACCTGCTGTTTCACAGGGCTGAACGAAGTACAGGAAATCTCTCAGATGATCGGTGGCCTTATGAAAACCAAAAGGCGTTTTCTTTCCCAATGAATCCTCAAACCTCGCATCTGATTTCAACGCAATAAACGCGATAAACTCAAAGAACCCGATAAACGCAATAACGCAATAAACGCAATGACCCCAATCGTCATTATCAAGAAACAAGACCTGACCCCATGCCCTCATTTAATACAATCGTCATTATCAAGAAACAAGACCTGACCCCATGCCCTCATTTAATAGAGATTATGCGAGATGTTGACAGAATGTTGACTGGTCTCATTAAGTCATTGAGTAAATAACATCGTTGCGTTCATTCAATTGTTCACGCTTAACGTCTTACGCTTCACGATTCACGATTTACTATTCACGGCCCTTAAGACGCTTTACGGTCTTCAAAAGCTGACTAATTCAACAACTTACCCAAGGTTGTTTTTGAGATATGATATACTTAACAAAGCTTTCTAAAGGAGTAGACCATGAGATTTAAAGTTGTCATAACATATGATCCTGAGTATGAAGGATACATAGTAGACGTGCCCGAACTTGTTGGATGCATGAGCCAGGGGAAAACTATGGATGAAGCGTTGAGCAATATTAAAGATGCCATTAGAGGGTGGTTGGAGGTAGAAGAGAAGCATGGAAGATTAGAGACGTTGGAGGAGAGGGATGTTTTTCTGGGAGAGGTCACCGTATAAGTGGGGGTTCTTTCGAACATTTCCGGGAAAGAAGCGGTCGCGATCTTTCAGAAGTTTGGCTATATCCTCGATCATTAAACCGGCAGTCATATGATACTGTATCATGAGTCAAGACCCACCTTGTCGATCCCTAACCATAAAGAATTGGCACCCGGCTTGTTGCGCGGTCAGATAAGGAAGAGCGGGCTAACGGTTGATGAGTTCTTAAAAGCAAAATGAGGTGTTAGGTGTCAGGTTTAAGGTGTTATGTCGAAACCTAAAACTTAAAACTTAAAAACATGCCTTACCACTCCTTTGAATCCTTTTGCTGCGAAGAAATCAAAAAAACCGTAATAGTGTTCACTATGACCCATGAACTATGAGTGATGAACTCTTCATCTTTTCACGCTTCACGCTTCACGATTCACGATTTTTACAAACGCTATTACCGCTAAAAAACAATGAATAATCAAGAACCTAAAGAATTAGTTATCGAAGCCGGCCATACAGAGGGGCAGTACTGGAGGGATATCTGGCATTATCGGGAGTTATTCTATTTTCTTGCCTGGAGAGACATTTTAGTACGTTACAAACAAACGGTCATTGGCGTAGCCTGGAGTTTAATCCGGCCCGTATTGACGATGGTGGTATTTACTGTTATTTTCGGTAAACTGGCCAAAATGCCCTCAGAAGGGGTTCCTTATCCCATTCTGGTTTTCGCCGCTGTTCTGCCATGGCAATTCTTCGCAAATTCACTGTCGGAAAGCAGCAATTCACTTATTTCCAATGCAAATCTGCTTTCAAAAATCTATTTCCCGAGAATCATTATGCCCACCAGCACAGTGATCGTAAGCCTTGTTGATTTTTTTATTTCTTTTGCAGTACTTGCGGTTCTGATGATCTGGTATCAATTTGTCCCTGATTGGCGGGTCATCACATTGCCCTTCTTTCTTTTGCTGGCGTTATTCGCCTCACTGGGATTTGGCCTCTGGCTTGCAGCCCTGAATGTTAAATACCGGGATTTCAGATACATTGTGCCATTTATCATACAATTCGGGCTTTTTGTATCTCCTGTCGGTTTCAGCAGCAGCGTAGTGCCGGGAGACTGGCGTCTGCTTTATTCGATAAACCCGATGGTCGGCGTAATAGACGGTTTCAGATGGGCCTTGCTAGGCGAAAATATCCAGATATACTGGCCGGGCTTCTTCTTGTCGATCGGTCTCACTTTTCTGATATTTGTGACCGGCCTCAGATACTTCCGAAAAACCGAGCGGACCTTTGCGGATGTGATTTGAAGGCAGTGAATGGTGAAATGTGAATGGTGAGAAATGAACAGGGCGCATAAGAAGCTTGATGTCTGGCGTGAGAGCGTCGCTCTGGCAACGTATATCTACAAGGTAACTGAAAAGTTTCCTGGAGCAGAAATCTACGGATTAACCTCTCAGATTCGCAGAGCCGTGGTTTCTATCTCCAGTAATATTGCGGAGGGTGCAGCCCGGTTCTCTTCAAAAGAATTTGGGCAATTCCTCAACGTTGCAGGCGGTTCGTTAAGTGAATTGGATACTCAAATAGAGATAGCATTTAATTTAGCGTTTTTAACCGATGAAGAGAAGAAAGAGATTGATAATAGAATTGATGCAATTTCTGCAAAATTAGCTGGTCTTATCAAACATACAAGAAAGAAAGCAGCTGAAAAATGAATTTTTTCACTATTCACTATTCACCATTCACCATTCACCATAATTATGTCTGACACCGTCATCCAAGTCGAAAACCTCGGCAAAAAGTATCTGATCCGTCACGAAAAACGTGAACGCTATACCGCTTTGCGTGATGTCCTGGCCAACAAGTTTAAGTCCTTTGGCTCGAAGATCTTTTCACCATTCACCATTCACCATTCACCTTTCACTGATTCCAAAGAAGACTTCTGGGCCCTCAAAGATGTGTCCTTCGAAATCAAACAGGGAGAGCGTGTCGGGATTATTGGCCGAAACGGAGCAGGCAAGACTACACTCCTCAAACTTTTAAGTCGGATTACCGAGCCTACTACCGGCAAGATTACGCTTAAAGGTCGGGTTGCAAGTCTTTTAGAAGTCGGTACCGGTTTTCATCCTGAATTAACAGGTAGGGAGAATATATTTCTAAACGGTGCGATACTCGGGATGTCGAAGGTGGAGATAAAAAGGAAGTTTGATGAAATTGTCGATTTTGCTGAAATAGAGAAGTTTCTTGATACACCGGTGAAAAGGTATTCTTCGGGAATGTATGTGAGATTAGCGTTTGCAGTGGCGGCGCATTTAGAGCCTGAGATTCTTATTGTGGATGAAGTATTGGCGGTGGGTGATGCACAGTTTCAAAAGAAGTGCTTGGGGAAAATGGAGGATGTGTCGAATAAGGAAGGTAGGTCGGTGCTATTTGTGAGTCATAATATGGGTGCAATCCGAAGCATATGTAATAGAATCATATTTATTGATAAGGGTGAAGTTAAATTGGATGGTGAGTCATCTTCTGTTATTAGCACTTATCTATCAACGGGTTTTTCAAGAGAACAAGAAAATGACGGGCAGATATTCTGGACAGGGAAAAATAATTACCTCCCCGATACTCAGGAAATTTGCATAAAAGGTATCCAATTATTAGGCTTATCGGGAAAAGCACAATCTATTTTTGAAGCAGATAATCCTATAAATGTAGTGATTTTTTACCAAGTTAAAACGCCGATGAGAGGTATGAGATTTAATTTGTGTATTCTTACAGAAGAGGGAGATATTGCTTTTTTAGGAACTGATCATATTTATAGAAAAGAAACCGAACAGATTGGGTCTTATCAGACTACATGTATTATTCCGGGCGGTCTATTAAATTGTAAAAAATATGTAGTTGCTATAAGTTGTGATATGCCAGGAGTTAAAGTCCTGCTTCATAGAAAAGAATATCTATCTTTTACCGTAACTGGCAAGGGAAATCAAAGTTCAGAATATCAAGAAATATGGCCTGGTGTTGTTTGTCCTAAACTGGAATGGAAAATTAGCAAAATATCTTCAAAGGAATATATGTTAAATTAATGAAGACAATAATGCTTACCCTCCTTAATATGCATAAGATATTTTTAAAATAGCAAGCTGCCTTGTTTGATAAACAAAGAATAAAAATAGGCCTTTTTGATCCATCATTGGGAAATAATGCGGGTTCTGAAAGTCCAAATTTAGGTGATTTAATAATTAATGAAGCAATAATAAGAGAAATATATAGTATATTTCCAAGAGCAAATCTTCTTAGGCTATCCACACATGAGCCCTTATTACGACAGCATATAAAAGAATTACGTGATTGTTCATTAGTTTTTGTTGGTGGATCGAATTTATTATGCTCAAATATGTATAGGAATAAGTTGTGGAAAATATCATTAGCAGAAGCAATGCAAATAAGAAAAGTTATTTTATTTGGTGTCGGTTGGTGGCAATATGAAAAAATGCCAAATCTCTATACAAGATTACTTCTCAAGATAATATTGGCAGGTGGATTTGTCCATTCTTTAAGAGATAACTATACTAAAGAAAGACTGAGTAAATTAGGTTTCAAAAATGTAATAAATACGGGATGTCCAACGATGTGGCCTTTAGCTAGAATTAATTTTGAGGAAATACCAAAGAAAAAAGCTGATAATGCTTTACTCATGCTGACTGATTACAATCAAGCGCCTGAGGTTGATAAAGCTATAGCTAAGCTTTTATTGAAAAATTACAATAAGGTTTTCTTTTGGCCACAGGGGAGAAATGATAAATCGTATCTATCGATATTAGATTTGCCGCTTATTGTACTTGATCATTCTTTACAAGCTTTAAATGAAATTTTATCTTCAGATATTTCTATAGATTATGTTGGAACAAGATTGCATGGCGGTATCAAATGTCTCATAGCTCGAAAAAGATCACTTATATTGAATATTGATAACCGCGCAAAAGAAATTGCAAGAGACTCCGGCTTAATGACTATAGAAAGAGGTAATATTGAATTCGTAGATCATTGGATTAATAGCTCTTCAAATTTGAGAATAAAAATTGATATTAACTCTATTGAAAAATGGAAATCTCAATTTAAAGGTTTAACGATAAGCTCTTAAAAAAATAGTTACATATCACTTACAGCTTTAATCTTATAGAAAAATGCTTGCTGAGCATTCTTTGTATTAAAACATTTCGCATGTAAAGAAAAACAATTTGCGTATATTAACTGTGAATACCACAGATAGCGGTGGTGGTGCAGCTCGAATAGCAATGAACTTATTCTTAGATTATCTTTCGAGAGGACATGACTCATGGTTATCAGTAGGGGTAAAAAAATCAAAACACAAGAGAATCATTGAGATTCCCAACGATATTTATCGTAGCAAGTTGGCACAATTCTGGTTAAAGACGGCGTGCTTACTCTCACCTTGGGAAAAGAATATCCGTGGAGTATGGAGATTAAAGCAATTTATCACATTTTTTATTGGTCAAAATAAACGATGGATGGAAAAGCTAAGAGGTTATGAAGACTTTGACTTTCCGGGAAGTTCCCATTTACTTGAACAATCACCTCTAAAACCCCATCTTTTACATTTTCACAATCTTCACGGGAATTATTTTGATCTCCGGCTTTTACCACGGTTAAGCCAACAATTGCCTGTAGTTCTAACTTTGCATGATGCATGGCTTCTGAGTGGTCATTGTGCACATTCTTTTGAATGCGAGAGATGGAAGACAGGGTGTGGGAAGTGTCCGGATTTGACTATTTATCCGGCTATTTACCGTGATGCCACATCTTTTAATTGGGAGAGAAAGAGAAGAATCTACAGTCAAAGCAAATTATACATTTCAACTCCATGTAGTTGGCTTATGGATAAAGTAACAAATTCTATTTTGGCTCCCTCAATAATGAATGCAAAGGTTATTCCAAATGGAGTGGATCTTAAAGTATTTTACCCTGGTGATAAGCTGTCAATTCGTGCAAAGCTTGGCATCCCAAAAGAATCCCGAGTATTATTATTTGCTGCAAGCGGTATTAGAAGTAACAAGTGGAAAGACTATAATATGCTGAAGACGGCAATTATCAATTCTACTAATGCGAATAAAGAGAAATCATTATTAATAGCGTTAGGTGAGTCTGGTTCAACGGAAAAGATAGGGAATGTAATTGTGCAATTTGTACCATATCAGCATAATCGGGAAGTTGTTGCGAATTATTATCGTGCGGCTGATATATATCTGCATGCAACAAAGGCTGATACATTCCCTAATACTATTATTGAGGCCTTAGCCTGTGGCACACCAGTTATCGCTACAGCAATAGGAGGCATCCCAGAGCAGGTGAAATCCATAGATGTTGTGCAAGGGAAACTACTGGATGGTTTTGCGAATGAAGAGGAGGCAACGGGCATACTCATACCAAAAGGTGACGTTGATTCTATGTCAAAAGCAATCATTCTACTATCAGGTAACGATCCTTTGAGGACTCGTCTAAGTGAGAATGCAGTATTAGATGTAAAAAAGCGTTTTGATCTCAGAATTCAGGCTGCTTCTTATCTTGATTGGTATAATTTCATTATTACTACTTATAATAATCGCATACTTGATTTTCCTAAAAATCAATATGAAATTTGATACATTTCCGCTACCCCCTTTAAATAAAGTCGGCTGGCCATGGACAATAGAATCATTTCCTCTTCCGCATTTAATGCAAAATGGCAACCCGTGGCCTAAAATAAGCATCGTGACGCCCTCTTTCAATCAAGGTCAATTTTTAGAAGAAAGCATCCGTTCCGTACTTCTACAGAATTATCCGAATCTTGAATATATTATTATGGACGGCGGTAGTACAGATAACAGCGTAGAGATAATAAAGAAGTATGAGCAATATCTTACATATTGGACAAGCGGGCAAGATAAAGGTCAAGCGGACGCCATATATAAAGGGTTTGAACTGGCAACGGGACAGATTATTGCATATATAAACTCAGACGATTATTATCTTCCCCGAGCTTTTGAAATGGTTGCAAGAAAATTTGTCAAAAAAAATGCAGAATTTCTGATTGGAAGTTGTTATCACATTGATAATATGAGCAATATTGTCAGAAAATACTATGGTTTTTCTCAGAATACAAAATCCCTCTTGATTAACGGAATGTATTTTTGCCAGCAATCTTGTTTTTGGAGTAGAGAAGCATTTTTTTCTGTTGGTGGTTTCGACCGAAAATTACATTATTGTTTTGATTATGATCTTTTTTTGCGTTTAACTGAAAAGTACTCTCCAATAACAGTGCTTAAAACATTGGCTGTTTATCGAAGACACCCTAATACAAAAAGTATGAAAATTAAAGATATTGCTAATTATGAAAGTAAGCAATTGTTAACCAAATATAATAATATCTTAAAGATTGATAATACCTTAATTAAAAATTACAGTAACTTCATGATTAATAAAAGATTATTTGGAATTTTATCCGATATTATTTTTGACCCTCGATGGTTTATTGTTTTTTTTCGTTACCATATTAAAATGCTTACTAATAAACTTGCAAAGTGATGAGCAGGAGTGGTGTTGGGCGATCTTAGTATTAATTAGGGCATTACGATTATTCATCACAGATGAGTATTTAGAGAAAAATTCACTCATGACAAATGAGAAATGAGGTGATTATGAAAGATCTGCCACCAAATTATGGAGTTTTTTGATGCAAATAGTTGTCTCAATTATTATATCTACACGTAATCGGGCTAAAAGCCTTCGGCAGATCTTAGAAGCTATCAGAAAGATAGAGGTGCCAGCCGATATGCCAACAGAGTTAATTTTGGTGGATAATGCGTCAGAGGACGAGACATCGACTATCATCCGGAACTGGCGTTCTGCTCAGGATTATTTTTGCAAGGAGGCTTGTGCCTGAGAAGGGTACCCGCGTGATAACCGAAGTATTCAGAGAACTTTTGAAAATGCGTCCGAATATCCGGATAACAATAGCAGGTGAAGGCCCGGATGAGAAGTTTTTAAAAGATGCTTTTAAGGGTGACATTCGTGTAGCCATGACCGTTTATAGAGCTGAAGATGCACTAAAGATACGCCAAGAGCATGACATCGCTGTTATCCCTTCGCTTTGCGGTGAAGCTACCTGTCTTTCCGTTCTTGAGGCGATGGCAGCAGGCTGTGCTGTTATAGCAACAAACATGGGGGGAACAATTACTGAAATTATAGACAGGTTTAATGGTATCTTATGTTGGCCAACAAACAATTCTATTGTCGACGCTTTGCTAAGGATGATTGATTTACCTGAAGAAAGATTGAGGATGCAAAAAAGAGGATGGGAGACTTCGCAAAAAGCATTTTCAACGCAACTATGGAAATCACGATGGGAAGAAATTATCAGGCAGGTTCTTGATGTACACATGCCATTAACATTTCAAAAAAAAGGAAACATATAATAATTTTTACGGGTGATATCAAAACTTGAAGACAGCAAAGAAATTATACTTAAAATCACGTTATAGATTAAGACATCTTAGATCTAAGATAGAAAATCTCCGTATAAATATGACAAGACTATGGATTCCAGAAAAAGAGCTAACTCCTTTTTGGTCTCTCTTTATTACATTGAGCTGTACTTCAAATTGTCCATACTGTGTGCAAAATTATTCGTTTTTGCATGGGCGCAGAGATATCCCTTTAAAAGGAATTCTCCAAGCAGATCAATGGCTTAAAATAAATGATATTAATAATAAACCTAAATCACTTGTTATTCAGGGAGGGGAACCCCTTCTCTATAAAGATTTGATTTATGTGCTTGAAGGATTAGATACTTTTAAACAACTTCAAGTTATAACTAATTTGACTATGGAGATTAAGTCTATTGCAAAAAAAATTAATTCAATAAAGACTCACATTATAAAGTTTGAATGCAGTTTTCATGAAAATGCTATTGATTTTGATACCTTTATTCTTAGAGCTTTGACCTTGAAGGAAGCTGGTCTCCTTGGATCAGTCAGAATGGTAGATGCCAATCATAGTAAAACTCTTGAATACATCGGGAAATTTGCCGATTATGATATTAATTTATTGCCCTTATTTCAAGTTGGTTTTACTGAAGAAGGGAAACTGGCTGTCTACAGTAATGTGGAAGCATCTAATTTAATCAGGAAGCCACCTGTTTTATGTAAATTAGCACAAGTGCTTTTTTCTCCTAATGGAGATATTTATAACTGTTGCACTAAATTGTACTGGGGAGATGAGCAGTCATCTTTTGGAAACCTTGTCACAGGGTTTGAAATTCCAGAGGGCTATTATATTTGCCACGACTATGGATTTTGCAATCCTTGCCAAATAGGTTATATGGATGTAAGAAAAAAAGATAATAAGAATATTAAAGTGAATAAAAAGATATTATTTTCTAATCCACCGATAGGAGTTCACTCTTCTAAGTATTAAGGAAAATTATTAGAATGAGTATTCTTAGAACAACAAAATTAAAAACGTTTCAGTTATTAATGGAATTATTATTTTGTCTTCGCCAAAAATATTCACATATTTCTATTGGTAGCCCTAAGTTGTCTCGAGATATAAAAGATGCTATAACTATAGATACCTCAACGATAACTCTTGAACAAAGTCCCGTTTTACTTCAAAGATTCAATTTTAATCGAGTTGCTGATGTTCTACCTACTCATGAGGATTTATTTTATCAGGATGGCAAGCCATTACCTTGTGTTATTGAATCGGATTATAATCTTTCAGATGACTGGTTAAGGGCCTATAACTACTATCCTTTCTATTTCAATATTTATTCACGATTGTGTTCAGATAATATTCATGTTCGAATGTTAGAAATTGGAGTAAGGACTGGTTATCAGGCTACTGTTTTTGCGAAAGCCTGTAAAAATCCATCAAGTGCTTTTTATATGGGGATTGACCCCAATTTATATGTTAGAAATGGGCTACAACTTGCCAATAAAACCTTGCAGATGATACGCAAAAAAGTGCCCACATTCGACTTTGCACTTATTAATGGATATTCCTGGGAGTATAATATTCAAGAAAGTGTTTTTTACAGTGGACCATTTGACATTATTCATATTGACGGTGACCATTCACTCCAAGGAAAGTTAATAGATCTCGAACTATCAAAACGTATTCTTGCCAGGGGCGGAATAGTACTTGTTGATGACTTTGATCATCATCCTATCATTAAGGACGCTGTTAAGAAAGCCCTTTCCGTGGGATGGTTTAAGGAGTTTCTCTATCTTTCAACTTTTCGCGGACTTGCAATTCTTGCATAACTTTTTAGTTAATTGCAGAAACATCTTATTTAAGGTTTAACTTCTTGCAAGATTATAGCAAGTCGGCCTCCGTTCTTTACAATGCTCTGATAAAATTGTTATGGCTGACAAACCATAAAATAACCTCACCCATTTGGAATAAGCTGTGGAGTCTTTCTTGCAAAAATATATCAGCTACTGTTCGCACAGTCATTCATCGTCATAAAGTCTTGCTAAATTATGGGCATCCATATCCGATAATTACGCGCCAATACCGTCTCTTCAATAATCCTTTAATTGAGTTGTCCTACCAAGCATATTCCGTTGAACATGTCCCAATTCTTATTGTTGATGTTGGTTCTGGTGTAGGAGATACTGTTTTGTTAATCAATGATAATTGTCGACAAATGGTTAAGAAGTTTTTTTGTGTCGAAGGAGATCCAGAATATTTTAAATACTTAGAGCATAACCTAAAAGATATTTCAGAAAAAAAACTGTTTTTTGCTCTTGTGTCTTCTTCATCTGCCGAAGAAAGAGAACTGATTCGTACTCACAAAGGAACATCAAGTGCAAAGGGGCATAATAAAGTGCCTTCGGTTACTTTAAGCTCATTAATTTTACCTGAGAAACTTCACAAATTAGATATAGTCAAGATAGATGTAGACGGGTTTGATGGGAAGGTACTGTTGGGAGCGAAAGCATTACTTGATAAATATAGGCCATCTGTTATTTTTGAATGGCATCCAAAACTTTGTAAAGAAACAGGAAATAACTGGACTGATCACTTTAAGGTGCTCAATGAAGCTGGTTATTCCAAATTCATCTGGTTTAATAAATATGGTGAATTTAGTCATTTTATGGAAGCCTTTGATGTAAACGGTATAGATCGAATTGCTAAATTCTGCTTGAATACCCATATCTATTATGATTGGCATTACGATGTTATTGCATTACATAAGAACAGCCCGCTGTCACCTGTAACACTTGCAGAAGCAAAATATGCAAGAAACTGCCGGTCAAGATACTAATAGCCTCATAGATTGTTATGTAAAAAGTATGTCGAGAATATTTCAAAAGTTATACAGGAGATGGCGTCATAGATTACGTGTTTACATTAATTTCATCATAAATTATTTATTACTTAAGAGACTTAGATCACGGGTAAGAAGAGAAGGTCTAAATCGGCAAATTATTATCGTTATGCTCCTTGAACATCTAGGCGATATTGTTGCCTGTGAGCCGATTGTCAGATATCTTAAGGAAAATTGTCCAAATACATTTATTATATGGGGCGTCAAGAGAACATACCGGGAGTTGATTGAAAGTAATCCCAATATCGATTTGACTCTTCCTGTTCATTGTCTTACAGAAAGGATGATGCTTATTAATAGCGGACTTTGCGATGAAGTTGTGGATCTCCATTTTTCAGATCGCTATTGTTCATTATGCAAAAATCCACTCAGAAAAGAGAACAATAATTCAGGGATTAACCTCACAAATTATTTCAATTATGGAAGTCTGCTATCAGCGATGGCACAAAGCGCTGGATTGCCAGCACTTTATGATGGACCAAAAGTTTATATTCCGCAGAGCGCTATAACAAAGGTTGATAGCGTTAATCTTCCCTCTCAATTCATTGTAATTAATTGCACATCCAATGCTGATGCCAAAGCTTGGCCAAAAGAAAAATGGAAGATTTTACTTCAAGAAATACAGGCTAAATATGATATCCCGGTTTATGAAATAGGATTAAGAACATTTATTGATCAGACTGATAGTCTTTGCAAGAGCCTCTGTGGACAGCTTTCAATTCTGGAATCTGCTGAGGTGATCCGCAGGGCAAAACTTTTCATCGGGATAGATAGCGGGCCTGCACATCTTGCGAATGCTGTTGGAACGCCTGGTGTTATTTTACTGGGGAGTTATCTTGGTTTTAATAAATACAATCCGTTTAGTGGTTTATATGGAAATGGAAAGAATGTAAAGATTGTATATGCCGAAGATTCTATATCAAATATACCTGTCGATAAAGTTATTAACCAAGTTCATAGAATGATGAGCATATCATCAAATTCTATACATGCTGTTTAACTCCCATATATTCATATTTCTTTTTCTCCCGGCAACACTTCTTGTTTATTTTTTATGCGGTATCTACAGTACACGCCTTAGTGCAGTTTGGCTGATCGCTGCATCACTTTTCTTCTACGGTTGGTGGAACCCTGCATATGTTGGTCTTCTTGTCGGGTCAATTCTCTTTAATTATTCTGTGGGTATGGTATTAGCGCGTGAGCATACACGCCATCGACAGAGTGTAAAAAGAATTATTCTCATCTTTGGTATTACCGGCAATTTTCTAATTCTGGGATATTATAAATATGCCAATTTTTTCCTTTCCACTCTTTCTGGCATAGTTAATGTTGAGTGGACTATCGGCAATATTGTTCTGCCTTTAGGAATATCGTTCTTCACATTTACCCAAATTGCCTACCTCGTGGATGCTTTCAAGGGGGATGTAAAAGAGTACAATCTCGTCCACTATAGTCTTTTTGTCACCTATTTCCCTCATCTTATAGCCGGACCAATCCTTCATCACAAGGAAATGATGCCTCAGTTTGGGCTCAAAAGTACCTATCGTTTCAGCTATGAGAATTTCTCGGTAGGACTTACAGTCTTTGCAATCGGCCTTTGTAAGAAAGTAGTTCTTGCTGACAGTGTTGCACCTTATGCTCAGACAGTTTTCAAGGCAGCTTCAGAGGGCAGTATACTTACGTTTATTGAGGCATGGGCGGGAAGTATTGCCTATGCCCTCCAGCTCTATTTTGATTTCTCCGGATATTCAGATATGGCCATTGGACTTGCTATGCTCTTTGGAGTTTCATTGCCACTGAATTTCTATTCACCCTATCAGGCTGTTAACATTATTGAATTCTGGAGACGTTGGCATATCACCCTATCCCGCTTTTTAAGGGATTATCTTTATATTCCACTAGGAGGGAATCGGAAAGGAAGCTTGCGGCTATCGATAAATGTCATAATTACAATGTTGCTTGGGGGCCTCTGGCATGGCGCAGGATGGACATTTATAATCTGGGGCGGTCTTCACGGTTTATACATAGCTATTAACCACATCTGGCATTCGGTACTTCACTTTTTTGGATATAGGAAGATACATGGTAAATGGTGGGGAAGAGCTGTTGCCAGAATGCTGACTTTTCTTGCCGTTGTTGTGGCATGGGTATTTTTTAGGGCTGACAGCATTGATTCAGCTATGCGTGTTTTAAAGGGAATGGCTGGACTGAATGGTATTATTCTTCCGCAAGTTTGGGAATCCTATACAGGTAGTTTTGGTAAATGGCTTTCGGTCCTGGGGACATCTTTTGGTATGACACCAGCGTTTAATGAAGCATTGAGAGGACCATTGCTTCTTCTTATTCTGCTCACTATCGTATTCTTTTTTCCGAATACGCAGCAGGTGATGCATAAATTCAGGACAGCGATTAATATTTATCGGGGCGACAATATGGGTGTTCCAACCTGGTTTAATTGGGAACCTACATGGAGGTGGGCTGCTATTTCTGCCGTTCTCATGACTACGAGCATTGTGATGATCGATAAAGTGAGCGAGTTCCTTTACTTTCAGTTTTAGAAATTATCGATGACAACACCAAAATCACAATTTAAAAAATATATTTATGTCTTTGGAACAATCCTATTGTTATCTCTTTTATTTATTTTTGCTGCTGCTATCTATTTCCAACCCCTTGAGGGTGAACTTACAAGGCTTGGATCCTATTCAGAGCGTGATTTTGGTTGGAACCTTCCACAGAAAAAGGTTAGGGGAGATGCCAACATGGCAAAAGATTATCAAGGATATTATGATGTCCTGATTGTCGGTGATTCTTTTTCGACAAATGGTGTTTGGCAACCATTTTTTCGCAAAGAAACAGGTCTTTCATATGTAACACTTGATGTTAGGAAGACTCATATATATGATCTTTTGGATAGTCAGTCTTTCAGAAATCATCCACCAAAAGTATTCATAGTGCAGAGTGTTGAAAGGGAAATTGTATATTTCTTCAGCAATTTATCCTTTCCCTGCATCAATAATGATAACAACAATGTGAAAATTAACCTCAGCTTCAGACCCCCTGGTACAAGCACTGAATATTATGAGGAGATTAGAAAGACCTTTGATATCCGAAATATCAACCTAAGATATACAGCCTCTGTAATGTTTAATGCGGTAATACGTAAACTTCATGGAAGAGATCTGAAGTATACACAAAAATATAATTTGCTAAGTCATTCCCTTTTTTCTAATACAAAAAGCAACGAGATACTTGTGTACGCAGGTGATATTGATAAATTAAACTGGAAACGGGAAGGTCTTACTAAATCAATCTGCGCTATCCGTGGATTGCAGAATTTGGTTCAAAAGCACGGTAAAACACTGTTTATATTTATGCTTGCTCCGGACAAATCTACCGCATATGCTGATTATATAGCAGAACCCGTTTTTCAAACGAGGTTGAATATTCAACAGCAGTTCATCGATAGCGGGGTCAATGCGCCCCGAATAGATCTTAAATTGAATCAGGCTATTGAAAGTGGAATAAAAGATATCTATTTGCCAAGCGGAACTCACTGGAGCGCAACGGGCTATGAGATTGCAGCAAAATGTATTGTAGATTTCATTAAACAACACAGTATAGAAGATGAGAAAAGTCATTGAATCTTCGACTTTTTTATAGCATCAAATTCTAATGACATTTTCCATTATTATTCCAGCGCGTAATGGGGAGTCTTTCATTTCTCAGACTATAGATTCCTCTCTGTCGCAAACAAGGACTCCTGATGAGGTCTTGCTGGTCGACGATGCTTCAACAGATGGAACTGCAAAGATTACTCAGGGTTACGGAAACAAAATTAAGTATTATCATAACCAAAGAGCAACTGGCTTTGTTGATGCTTGGAACAGGGCAATTAACCTGGCATCAGGTGATTTTGTAACAATACTTCACCAGGATGATCTCCTGTATCCTGATTATCTTATGCAGATAGAAAACGCTGTTGTGCGTTTTCCGGGAGTGAGACATGTTTATACTGCCTGCAACTATATTGATGAAAATGGTGCAGTCATAAAACCTCCTCCAGAACCACTTTCCTTTGAGCCCGTTCTCTATTCGGGAAAAGAATATGCTCATAATTATCTCAACGGCGTAATTGCAAACAAGCATATCCACCGTTGTCCGGGAGTGACGACTCAACGGAAGCTTCTTCTGGAAGAGTGCACTTATCGCAAAGAAGCCGGGCATATTGCAGACGATGACTTTTTCCTTAGGGTGGGCGCTTTTACTGATGTAGTCGGGATATCACACCCACTTGCAAGCTACAGACATCACAAGGACTCTGAGACGGGCAAGCTCGATTTGCTCTCTTTAAAACTTGCTGAAGCATATTTCTTTCAGGCCCAGAATTACAAGGAAGGATCTTCACTTCTTGATTCTGATGACATAGTAAAAGTAAATGAACAGGCCGTCAGATTTATCAACCTACTACTCTTTCAAGGTGTTCTATACAAGCGTAATGAGTGGATAAAGAGAGCTCAGGAACTCAGTCGCGAGCTTGACAGGATTCATCCCGGATTTATGGAAAAAACTCTCCCTCAATGGGCAAAGCGATTATGGACATTAATACAAAATAATGGCAGCAGTAATCTAAAGGCATCGCTTTATGTCAAGGCTTTGAATACTATGCGCAAAACGCGCGATTTTGGAAGATCATTTCTACAGCGCAAATAAGTTTTGCAAACTAACACATTGAAAATAACCTTTTATTTTTTTGTGACAGAGACAGGCATTAATTAAATTGAGATTTCGATATGATTCTAGATAAGAAGCTTATTGTCATAATGCCTGCTTATAATGCAGAAAAAACTATTCGGGACACATATTTTGAACTTCCTCATGAATATGTAGATGAGGTAATACTTGTTGACGACGCATCAAATGACGATACTGTAAAAATAGCAATGGAATTGGGTATAACAACAATAGTTCATTTAGAAAATATAGGTTACGGAGGGAATCAGAAAACATGTTATATGGCAGCGCTGAAACGTGGTGCAGACATTGTCGTAATGTTACATCCAGACTATCAGTATTCACCACGTCTTGTAACCGCTATGGCTTCTATGATTGCATCAGGTCATTATGATATTGTGCTTGGATCAAGAATATTAGGGGGAATGGCTTTAAAGGGTGGAATGCCTTTCTATAAATATATGGCAAATCGATTTCTTACCCTGATTGATAATATAGTACTCGGTGTCAAGCTTTCAGAATACCATACAGGATTTCGAGCATATACTCGTGAAGTGTTAGAGGTACTACCTCTTAATGAGAATTCTGATGATTTTGTTTTCGATAATGAGATACTTGTTCAGGCGGTTTATTTTAAATTCAAAACAGGAGAACTAAGTTGTCCTACTAAATACTTTAAAGAAGCTTCTACGATAAATTTTAGAAGGAGTTTGAAATATGGATTTCAAGTGCTTCACACTATACTGAAATATGTATTTCATAGAAGTTCTCTTAAGAAATATGCTCTATTCAGTCCCGAAGGTCTAAAGCTTAAAAACAAATGAGGTATACATATTAAAGTCATTGTTTCCCTAATATATGTTGTGGCAAGGAGTTTTATCGGATTTGTTATTATGCTCAAAAAGAATATTTTAAAAATTATAAGAATATTGATCTATGATCGTCCAGTACCTCTCATATTTATATTATTAATTTTAATGATCACCTATTTTGCTATTGGATCGTATCGTTATTGGATCCTAGGTCCCTTTGATCTTCACGATAGATGGGCTGAAATTCAATATTTTATTCGAGGCATTGACCCTTTTGATATTGTAATGGGTACAACTGAAGACCTTAGTGAAATTGGCAAGGTTTCAAGTTATGGTGGCTATGTCCCGTGGGCCTACATCTTAGCATTACCGCTTGTCCCACCATTACCTTATGGGGTAGTGAAGTTTTGGTATTTTGGCGTGATGCTTTTTTCATTCTTAATTACCTTCTTTCTATTTTATCAATACTGTAGACGCTTAGGTTTAAGCTGTAACCACTCACTACTTATTAGTTCAGCTGCTTTGTGCAATTGGGGACTTGTCTATGGGTTGCGATGGGGTCAATACAGTCTTCCCGTTTTGGCAGCACTAACAGTTTATATGATTGCAATTGAAAGAAATAAACCAATTCTCGGTGGTGTGTCTTTATCAATTGCTATGATTAAACCGCAGGTGGCATTCTTGTTCGGATTTGTTGCAATCGCAAAAAAAAAATGGAGACTTCTTGCGGTGGCAATATTCATTGTGATTACTTCGTGGATTGCAGTAGCAGCTTGGTTGGACAAATCTATCTGGTCATTGCTAGCCGTGAAGGCAAATCAAAATACAGCAATAGGATATTATTATGGTCTCTTTAATGAGATCATAATAAACTCGCAACATCGCGAGTTATGGATACTCTCATCAGGTATTTTTTTTATTATTTTAATGGTGCTTGTTACATTTTTGCAGTCTGGCAGAAGTATTACTTATCATATGGCCATTGCCGGTTTAGCAAGCACGATGTGGACATATTCAGGCCCTTATGATTCTATCGTTCTTTCATTTTTGATATGCTATTTATTGCTACAGTATTATTTTAAAGTTCAAAACTTTCATTTTATGCTGCTTCTTTTTGCTTCTGCTATATTAGTATGGCAACCTACGGGTATTTCCCATGGCATTATCTGGCCCGTACCTATCATAATGAGAACAGTTTGGGTTACTGCGCTATATTTAGCTATTACATCAGAAAAACCAGTACCTTTAATGCCAAAGAATGTTGCCAAAGATTTGAACGCTTAATTTTACTGTTCTAAAATCTCTTTACCATCACATGAATAATGAAGCATACAAAAAACATGTAGGTATAGGCATCCCAGTTTTATTGCTGGGTGGCACTGAAAGACAGACCTTAGCCCTTGCTTCTGTCTTATTATCTGGAGGCTATAAGGTAACAGTATGGTGCTATTATGAATCAGATGCATCAATGATTTCTGAGCTGACAAAGATAGGTGCTGAAGTGCTTCTTCTTGGACTTAATAGGGCTGAGGGTTTGCTTTCACTTTTAGATAAACTGAAGAATCTGTGGAAGGGCATGAAACCAGACATTATTCATGTACAATATATTGCCCCGGGTCTAATTCCAGTCATTGCCGCAAAGCTTGCGGGTATTAAAACAATTTTTGCTACAGTCCATCAACCGGGAAGGGTTTATGGATGGAAGGAGAAGCTTTTTCTCAGAACGGCTGCGCGGCTTTGTACTGCTTTTTTCTGTAATTCAAAATCCGTAGAAGAGTCATGGTTTGGGGATAGCGAGATATTTGATCCAAATAGAGACTATAAAAAAAGAAAGCATTTCACTATTTACAATGGGGTTGATATTGAGCATATAGAACAAGTTGTAAATAGCACTGACCGGCAGAGTTTAAAGGGTTCTCTTGGCATATCTGACAGACCGGTTATAGGTGTTGTCGGAAGACTTCGATGGGAGAAGGGTCAGGATATTTTAATCGAAGCAATGCCGGAGGTTGTCAGAGCGATACCAAGCGCGATGCTCCTTGTTGTCGGTGACGGGCCTGATCGTATGAGCTTGGAGCAAAGAGCGAAGAGTTTAGAGTTGGAAAATAATATTTTATGGCTTGGACAAAAATCACCTGAAGAAGTATATCAACTGTGCAGCATAATGGATGTAGTAGTTGTTCCCTCAAGATTTGAGGGGTTTGGGCTAACTGCTGCAGAAGCGATGTCTGCTTCACGGCCTGTTATAGGCAGTCGATTAGATGGTTTGACTGAAGTTGTTGCGAATGATGTTACAGGCTTGCTGGTATCCTCGGGTGATAGCGCTGCTCTTGGGCGTGCGCTAATAGATTTACTTTCAGATAAGGGCAAGGCAAAAGAAATGGGAGAGAAGGGACGGATGCGTGTAGGGGAATTCTTCTCGGTGGAGAGGTTTCAGAATTCAGTACTTGCAGCCTATAAAGCCTTGGATACATAGTATTATGCCTTGCAGTATGCAATATTGCAGACGCGTAGATTTCTCCTTATATAAAAATCTGGATTTTTACTATTTCAGGTTGGCAATCTCAGTTGCTGCGGTACCCGATATCCGCTTACTGAGGTTAAGTTGACGGACTTACGGACTTGAGGAAGTCATACAACATATAATTTAACTATTTTCTTTAGTCTTTTAAGAATAATAAGGTTACTGCCAACAATATGATAAATAAGAATCAGCGTGAAAAGCCATTTTCCATCGCAAGAAATCAAATGAAGTTACCTCTTATCATCTGGCTTGTTTTTGCAGGCAATATCATGGCGTTTACGGAAGGAAGTCTGATGGGTTATCGGTTAACAGGACTCGGATGGTTTTTGCCGCTGAGTTTTGCTGTGTTTATGGTACTGATGAGAATGGATAAAGTAAAATTTCCAATCTTACTATGGCTTCCCTGGATTATGGTTGTTTTTGGATATTATATGAATTCGAATTATCCTGCCTTACAAAGGAGTGTACAATTATTGTGTCCGATTCTAATAGGAATGGCGGTTTCAACTTATAGATATGAGGAAGCACATATGGAAAGAATTCTGCAGCTTTCTAAATATCTGGCAATCAGTCTTTTTGTGATTATTTTTTTTAGATTGGGTGTTTTAGTATCTGGGATGTTGCCGCCTACTACCGGTCTTTCAGGCCATTCTATGACAGCCATATTGTTTAATATAATTTTTGCTACAAGTTATTCTTTCGGAAACAAAATTGATTTGCGTTGGTGGTGGTTTATGGCGACTATCCCTGTCATTGCGGTTACAAGAACTGCAATTGCTGTGATAGGGCTTACACTGCCATTATCATGGGGTCCTATGAAATTTAGCAGACGATTTATTTTGATTCTGATAATAATCATTTTAGGTTTTGTGCTTTTTCATTCTCCCCGCATTCAGCACAAATCATTCCGGACAGGTGAAGGAGAGATGTCTGACGTATTAAGCAAAGATTTTTCTGACAATGCCAGGTTTTTTATGTGGAAAAATTTTGATGAACAGATAAAAAGAAAACCATGGTTTGGTTATGGTGCCGGCGCCGGCGAGAAATTCGTTAGACAGATTACGAATGATAAATCTGGCTACCCCCATAATGACTGGAGGCTGACACTTTATGACTATGGTATTTTCGGAACAACAATTTATGTATTATGCATTTTGAGTATGATGATTCATGCTTATAGACGTTCAAAAAAATCTTCGGATAAGAGCAGGCTGTTTTTTTTAGCAGGCGCATCATCTTTTATCCCGTTCATGTTGCTTATGTATACAGATAACATAATGGTATATGTTTCCTTCTTCGGCAATCTCCAGTTTACACTACTCGGAGTAGCCTATGGCGCTAAATCTCGGTTAGGAGCATCTGTAACAACCAAAAAAAGATTAAAAGTAAGGTGGTGATGCTATAAAGATCAGAAATTATTTATATGTTCCAGTAGAACGTCGGGATACTATTTTTATTCGCTTTATGGCAATATTACTTATTACGAATTCACACCTTGATCATCTCTATCCAATATTCCAGCTTGGCACGGGAGGTGCCATAGGCAATTCTCTATTCTTCATGCTTTCAGGATACGGGCTTGCTTTAAGCTGGGAGAAAGAAAAAAGAAAATTCCCTCAATGGTACAAAAGGCGAATACTCAGAATTTATCCCTCGCTTATACTTGTTGTTGGTATCTTCGATTTGTTTATGAGAGGTAGCTGGAAATCCTGGACATTTCTGGATTATCTTACTGCTTTCACCTGGCCGACACCCGCATGGTTCATATCAGCACTCATGCTATTTTATATAGTTGTTTTCATCATGCTTAAAAAGAGAAACCAGAATGCTTTTCTTTTTGCTATATTCCTGCTTTTCATCCCATATTTTTATATGTATTTTACCTATCTTGACATATCCCAATACAATATAGAGGGTCCGGGGTACTTTAAATGGATATTTTATTTGCAGATTATGCTGTTTGGATGCTTTCTGGCTTACCGTTCCAGGAAAATAGAATTCAAGAATCCTTATAGCCTCATCTGCTTAATAGTGGCTTTAACCTTATATTTTGTTGCAGGCATAAACTTCATAAAAGGCAATTATGCAGAATATCAATTTACAATACACCTGCTTACTTTTGCTATAGCTTATTTTATCTTTACTGCATCAAGATCTTTATTTGTTCTTGAAAAAATCATGGGCAATAAAAAACTATCGTACATGATTACGTTTGTTTCAGGATTAACGCTTGAAATCTATCTTTTGCAATATTATGTTTACAGTAACGTGGTTGTTACATCGTTGTTTTTCCCTATAAATATTATTGTTTTTTGGATTCTTGTAGTATCTCTGGCATTTGTTATTTTCAGAATGGCTGACTTTTTAAGAACCCTGTTATCATCTAATCTTATAAAAAAAAGTATTACCTGTATTAGATAAATTAAGCTATGCCATCTCCTTTAGTCTCAGTGGTCATCCCTCTATTCAATAAGGAAAGAGATGTTCTGCGTGCAGTCAGTTCAGTCTTGTCCCAGACCATTCCTGATTTCGAAATTATTATTGTAAATGATGGTTCAACAGACAAAGGCCCTGAGATTGTTAAATCAATAAATGATCATAGAATCAGAGTTATTGATCAACCAAATGCCGGGGTATCTGCAGCACGGAATAGAGGTATCGATGAAGCGGAATCAGATTGCATAGCGTTTATTGATGCTGATGATGAATGGATGAATGATTTTCTTGAGACCATAATGCGGTTGCGCGAGAAATTCCCAATATGTGATGTTTTCGCAACTAACTATTCTTATCGAAGGAAAAATAAATATAATCGTCAGACAATTATAAGGGGTTTGCCTAATGGGTTTAGGGAAGGCGTCGTGATCGATTACTTCAAGATTGCGGCGCAATCAGATCCGCCAATATGGTCTTCTGCTGTGGCAGTAACAAAGAAAGCGCTGCAAGCTATCGGCGGATTTCCCATTAATGTGACTTCGGGTGAAGATCTTCTGACATGGGCGAGACTTGCTGTGAATTATCAAATAGCATATACAATCCAACCAAAAGCATATTTCCATCAAGCGGAGATTCTTGCAGACCCTCCCCGAAGGCCCCAAAGCCCGGATGTTGTGGGTGAGCAGCTCAAAGTGCTCCTTACCGGAGGCCATAAGTCCAAGATCGATGGTTTATCAGAATATATCGCTTTATGGCATAGAATGCGGGCTAACATCTTTATCAGGCTTAATAGATCGAACGAAGCCAGAAAAGAGATATTTAAAGCAATCTCTTATTCGAAGTTATCATTAAAATTATGCCTCTTAACTTTTTTAACAATACTGCCCTTTAATGTCGCAAAGAAGTTTATTAAGCTGTTTAAGATCTTTGGAGCATTCAAGATAAAACAGTCTCAGCAATGCATATAGCTATCATCTGGCAGCGTTTTTTGCCGTATCATTGGGCACGCATTAGATATTCTAACAAGCGGTTACAAGCGTTAGGCTATAGTTTAAGTGCGATTGAAGTTGCCTCTCAGGATTCTACCTATGGATTTCCAGCAAATATCGTTAATGACAAATTAAACTATAATTGCTGTTTCCCGGGGGAAAATTATCATAGTCGTAAAGCTAAAGAAATATATAAAAAAGTTTTGTCCGTACTCGAAGACCTTAACCCCGATATTGTTTTTGCTCCGGCAATCGCATTCCCTGAAGGTATTGCTGCCGTAGCATATCGCATTAATAGTGGAGCAAGAGCAGTGACAATGGATGATGCCTGGGAGTATACAGACAAGAAAGGTTTTATAACAAATTTTATTAAGCAAAATATTTATCTCAATGCCGACGCTGCTTTTGTGCCTGCTGTTTCACATCAATCATATTACATTGGGTTAGGGTTTGCAAAGGAACGTATAATTTTTGGCGTTGATGTAGTTGATAATGACTATTTTGCTGAACAAGCTGGCATATCGCGTCGAAACGAATCGCAAATAAGGGATGTACTTCAGTTGCCGAATAATTATTTTCTTTTTGTTGGAAGAGTTTTACCACGCAAGGGCATTGCAACCTTGTTGGACGCTTATAAGAAGTATCGTGAGATAGTCACAGGAGTAGCATGGGATATTCTATTGGTTGGCGCAGGAGAGTATTTGAATTCATTGCGGTCAAAATTCAGCGGTCTCGCCGGACTCCGCTTTGTAGGCAGGCAATTTGGCAATGACCTCTGTCAATATTATGGATTAGCTAACGCCTTAATTGTACCAAGTGAATCGGATCCATGGGGCCTCGTAGTAAACGAAGGAATGGCATCTGGTCTTCCTGTCGTTGTTAGCAGAGGTTGCGGTGCAGCTAAACCATTAGTTAAAGAAGGAGAAAATGGTTGGACATTTGAACCGGGCGATTCTGATAACTTAGCTAATATTATGGCACGTTTTTCGACTTTGCCGGAATATGAAAGAACACTCATGGGCAAGAAGTCAAAGGAAATAATCTCTCACTGGTCGCTGGACAGATTTGCCGAAGGTGTTTTACAGGCTCTAACAATTCCAAAACGAGAACCAGCAGGGATTATCGCAAATATACTAACACGGCTTTGGAAAGGTCGCGTAAGGGTTTATTAAGTCTATTGAAGCATACCCAAATCCAAGACCTACACCTCCGAGGTGTAAGTAATTGCCTACGGAATTCTCCAGGCGCTTGAGTTTGAATCCCTGCGAAAATAGTTGACAATGAAAATCTGTTTTCTCCGCAACCTTTTGCCAATCGTCTGCTGCCTCGATTAATAGGGTATTATTAGCCCGGCAACTAAATATCACAAGATCTCATCCTCGCTTGTCGGGGATCAGACAGCGTAACAAATTGAATTCAAAGAAAGATTCCGGACAAGCCGGAATGACAGAATTCGAGTATTTGCTTGCCGGTTTAACAGCTATTTATTTTGTATAATTTCTGATATAATACTGACTAAATTAAGCATAATATAGTCAGTTAATAGACAATATTAATGTATATTACTCAAAGACAATTAGGAAATTTGCAGAGATTGCTTGAACCAGGGAAAGTTGTTATTATTTATGGCCCCCGCCGATGTGGTAAGACCACTCTGATCAATGAATTCCTCAAAGGGATTTCTTTACGCTATCTTGCTGTAAGTGGTGAAGATATTATCACTCAAAATTATTTGAGCAGCCAGTTAGTTGAAAAGTTATTATCCTTTGTGGGGGAAAATAAATTGCTTGTTGTTGACGAGGCGCAGAAGGTTAAAAACATCGGACTTAATCTCAAGTTGATAATTGATCATGTTAAGGATATAGCAATTGTAGCTACAGGGTCCTCGTCATTCGATCTTGCCAGGGATATCGGAGAACCGCTCACAGGAAGAAAATATACCCTGAAGCTTTTTCCGATAGCCCAGCTTGAACTGAGCAGTATCGAAAGCAGGGGACAGACAGAAGCTAATCTGGAAAGCAGGCTGATCTACGGGTCCTATCCGGAAATAGTTTTAATGAAGGATAACAGACTGCGGGAACGTTATCTGAAGGAATTAATCAGTTCCTACTTATACAGGGATATCCTCGAACTCGAAGGAGTGAAACATTCAAGTAAGTTGGCCAGGCTTTTACAGCTTATCGCCTTCCAGATAGGCAAGGAGATTTCATACAATGAACTCGGCACTCAACTTGGTATGAGTAAAAACACTGTGGAACGCTATCTTGATCTTCTGGAAAAAACCTTTGTTATCTTCAAGCTTGCAGGTTTCAGCAGAAATCTTCGCAAGGAAATAAGCAAGAATCCACGTTATTATTTCATTGATAACGGTGTTCGTAATGCACTCATCAGCAATTTTAATCCCCTGGAATTAAGGGATGATATAGGGATGCTCTGGGAGAATTATCTGATCGCCGAGCGCCTGAAGAAGCAGGAATATCAGTCTATTATAGCGAACAATTTTTTTTGGCGGACATATGACAGAAAAGAGATAGACTTTATTGAGGAGACGGCCGGGCGAATTTATGGATATGAAATGAAATGGGCTCAGAAAAAGCCTGGTCCTCCCAGGGAATGGATTGCGGCATACAAAAATGCTGAGTATAAGGTTATAACAAAAGAAAATTATCTTGAGTTTATTGTTTAACCCGAAAACTGCATTTAACCGTAATCATGCAGGCTTATGCGCATCAAAACCTCTCCAACGCAGGATTTGGGTCTGATAACAACAAATCGTCCGGAATGAAGACGTGCAGGGATGCCGGATATATAACCGCCTTCAAAGGAGCTGCCGGAGAGCTTTTACTGCCCACATGCCTGCATGAATTTAATTGAAATGCAGTTTTCGGGTTAAAGAAAGACCCACACATCCGAGGTGTAAGTAATTGCTGTAGCTTTATTACCGGCCTTGAGCACGAACCTCTGCGAGAATAATGGAGTTTGACAGTTGCACTGCAATGAATTACAATGAAGTATGCTGTGGAAAAGGGGGGAAAAGATATGAACTCTCAATTGACAGTCAGATTGCCTGACAACCTTGAAAAAGACATCTCTATGCTTGCCAAAAAGCTTCACTTGAGGCGGGCTGATGTTGTAAGAATGGCATTGGAGATATTCGTGAAAGAGACTGCTGGATCAAACGAGAGCAGCCCTTATGACAGGGTAAAGAGCCTTCTCGGAAGTGTTTCGACCGGTATCTCTGACCTCGGGGAGTCACACCGGGAGCACCTTTTGAGGAAATTCAGACGCAGTGCATAGAATGGTGCTTGATACAGGTGTGTTTGTTGCTCTGCTTGATAAAAGCGAGCAGAATCACGAGCGTTGCGTCTATTTTTTTAAGGGGTTTAAAGGTGAACTTTTCACTACGGAACCGGTACTTACGGAGACCCTCTATCTTCTTGGACCTGCGATAAAAGCTCAGCATTCATGCATTGATTTTATATTGAAGGGTGGGGCAACTCTTGTCCCCCAGTCACGGGCAAGTCTATTGCGGGCATCTGATCTCATGAAGAAATATGAAGACATTCCAATGGATTTTGCGGATGCAACGCTTGTATCTCTTGCTGAAGAGATGGAACTGGCCGGGATACTCACTCTTGACCGAAGAGGTTTTGGAGCTTACCGTATGCGCGGCAAAAAAGCCTTCAGGATTTTTCCTTAAAGACCTGCACCTCCGAGGTGTAGGTAATTGCTCCTGCGAAAATGAGCATTGAAGTCTTTGCATTTATGTTGCTTCAGGTTTTTGTATAGGTCTGTCATTCCGGCAATCTGTTGAGCCGGAATCCAGTGACTTTGTTTTCTGAAGAATTATTTTTTTCAAGGCTTGCAGGGAAGATCATCATAATAAACAGTTTACTGAGGAGTGCATAAATAAGGCATCATTATTGAAAAATCCCCCCTTTCCCCTCTTTGCCATCCTTCGACAAGCTCAGGATGACAACTGTCATGGTGAGCTTGTCGAACTGTCAACCCATCTTCTTTGGTCTGCCTCGGGCGGGTAGGGCAGGAGAGATTTTACAATTAATGTCTTCATACTTATGACGTTATTAGACTCCTGCCCTACCGTTATCCGATGAAAGTCCTCCTCGTCCATAACTTCTACCAATCCTCTTCTCCCTCAGGTGAAGATGCTGTTTTCAGAAATGAGTGGCAGCTTTTAAAAAAAAACGGCATCGAGGTGATCACCTATGAAAAGCATAACGATGAGATTGGGGATTATGGCTTAGGGCGTAAGCTTCTTCTCCCTTTCAGGAATATATGGTCGTGCAGAACTTACAGGGAACTGACGCAGGTCCTTAAAAAGGAAAAGCCGGATATAGCCCATTTCCAAAACATCTGGTATCTCATCTCACCCTCTGCTTATTATGCCTGCAGGGATGCGGGTGTCCCGGTTGTCCAGACACTCCATAATTTCAGGATATCCTGTGTAAACGGGCTGCTCCTTCGAAATGGACATGTCTGCGAGGAGTGTATAACGAAAAAAGCAGGTAATAGGTCAGAGGTCATGGGTCATGGGAATAAAAAAATAAATGACAGGTCAGGGGTTATGGGTGATAGGTTAAGAATAATACAAAATGCAATCAGGTATGGGTGTTACAGAAATTCAAGGGTCTACTCAATACCGGTTGCTTTAATGCAATATCTGCACTGGGTTAAAAAGACATGGTCTGATAAGGTTGATGCCTATATAGCGCTGACTGAATTCGGCAGACAGAAGTTTATCGAAGCCGGCTTGCCCGCTGATAAGATCTTTGTGAAACCCAATTTTCTGGCAGATCCACCAGCACCAAATTATTCCAATCAAAATTATGCTGTATTTTTAGGCCGTCTTTCTCCGGAGAAAGGCTTGAGTGTACTCATTAATGCCTTTCAGTATTTGTCATCTCCGACCCATAACCCATCACCCATAACCCATCACCCGTTCAATTTGAAAATCGTGGGTGACGGGCCTTTAATGGAAAACCTCCAGCATATAGTGAGTGCAGGGAAGATGGAAGGCATCGAATTCACCGGAAGGAAGAGCTTTGCTGAGGCCATGGTTTTGCTCGGAAACGCAAGATTCATGATAATGCCATCTATGTGTTATGAAGGATTCCCGATGGCTATCCGTGAGGCATTCGCCTGTGGCAAGCCTGTAATTGCGTCAAATTTGGGTTCTATGGCTGAACTGGTCGAAAATGGCAAAACAGGCCTTCTCTTCGAACCCGGCAACCCGGTTGATCTTGCAGAAAAGATGAAATGGATGATCGGGTACGAAGCCGAATGCATTGAAATGGGGAAAGAGGCAAGAAAGGTATTTGAGGAGAATTATACCGCGGAGAGGAATTTTGAGATATTGATGGGAATATATAACAACGTGATGAGTAATGGGTAATGGGGAATGGGTAATGGGGAATGGGTGATGGGGAATGGGTGATAGTGGCTTCAGGAATTTGACGGTATGGCAAAAATCAAAAGATTTAGCAGTATACATATACAAATTAATGAATAAGGCACCTTTCAGTAGAGACTTTGGATTACGAGATCAAGTTCGCCGTTCCGCCGTTTCGATCCCAAGCAATATAGCAGAAGGAGATGAACGGGGTACAAATAAAGATTCGGTAAGATTTTTGTATATCGCAAAGGGCTCACTGGCAGAACTGCTGACACAACTCGAAATCTGTAAAGAAATCGGTTATATATCAGAAGAAGAATTTTCATATTTATCTCAAGAATACACAAAAGTTGCTAAAATGCTCGGAAAATTAATAAAAGTTCGCTCCCATGACCCATAACCCATGACCCATAACCCATTCAATTTTCAGGGGATAAAATTCCTGCCGGTTGATATTGATGCAGCGCTTGAAGTGGTTGGCAGAAGGATTCCTGATGAGCGGGGCGATTACTTCTGCTTTGCGAATATCCATGTTGTCATGGAGTCCCACAAAGACCCTGAACTCAGAAGCATACTGAACAATTCGGCGGGTAATTTCCCGGACGGGATGGGGGTTGCGCTGGCGCTCAAATTTCTCGGCAGCAGATTTGAGGACAGGGTGAGGGGTGCGGATTTTATGCTTAGACTCTGTGCTTATGCAGCCGGAAATAATCTCCGTGTTTTTTTTTATGGCAATACCGCACAGACCCTTGAGGCGCTTGAAGATAAACTGAGAAGCATGTTTCCGAATATACAGATGGCAGGCGCAGTTTCTCCTCCATTCAGACCTCTTACCAGAGAAGAAGATGAAGCATATGTAAAGCAGATCAATGATTCAGGAGCTGATATCCTGTTTGTTTCGCTTGGCGCGCCTAAGCAGGAGAAGTGGATGGCAGAGCATAAGGGCAGGATAAGGCCGGTGCAGCTTGGCGTGGGCGCCGCCTTCAGTTTCATAACCGGCAAGGTCAGGGAGGCGCCGAAATGGATGCAGAAGACCGCGCTCGAATGGCTCTTCAGGCTCCCGCAGCAGCCAAAGAAAACATTTGTTCGAATGCTGCTGGTGCCGGAATTTATCTTCAGAACTCTTCTGCAGCTCTTAAGAAGATGAGATCCTTATTTGTCAGACTCATCAATCCCATTCCCATTACAGATCCGGTTGAGATTAGCAGTGATGAACTGTCTCTTGCCAGGGAATTGGCTTTTAAACATAAGGTATTCCCGCTCGTTTACAGCCGGATACAAAGTCGCCAGAATTTTTTCTATCCTGCACGTGTTGTTGATGAATTCCTCGGACAGAATCGCAATCTTTATCTCAAAGGCGTAGCACTGTCCGCAAAGATGGAAGGTCTTGAGAAGGAAGTCTCCTCCCTACTTGCCTCCGAAGGTATTCCGTCCGTTGTTATAAGGGGCAATGCAATTGCAGAGGAGCTATATGGTGACCCCAACAGCAGGACTTCATCCGATATTGATATTCTGATAAAGATATCTGATGCGCTCCATGCCGATCAGCTTCTCTCTGATGCCGGGTTTCACCGGAATGACAGCATCCCCCTGAAGTTTTGGTTTTATCGGATACATCATGCAGTCTACCATTGCCCCAGAACAGATAACCTGATCGAGATTCACTGGAATTTCGGTATCCCTTCGTTTTTCAGGCTCTCTTCTGAAGAGATATGGGAGGGCGTTATTACGGCAGATTCCAGTCGATTAAGATTATCGCCGGAGATGTCGATGCTTATGCTGCTTATTCATCATCATATGCATTCGTTCAGGGAACTGAAGATACTTGCCGATATTATATGGTCGTTTCACAAATATGAAGATAATATTGACTGGGATAGCTTTTATCGGAAACTCAGCAAAGCCGGTCTTATAAAAACAGCCTTGATCACTATCTCGCAAATAAGAAGCGTATGGGATGAAGATATCCATGATCTGAAAGGGCTTGATCTTCTTTATCATAAACTTCAGAAGAACCATAGGGCAGGCCATATACTTAAATCTTTCTTTGAAATGGACCTTAATAAGGAATACCGGTTTCAGCATGCCAGGGATACACTTATGGCCCGGTTTGCACTTGACGGTTTATCAACTATAATCCGGTCTTATTCAAAAATGCTTTTTCCTTCCCCGGAAGTAATAAAGGAGTTATATGAAAACAAAGCCTCATGGTCACTCCCCATGAATTATCTGAAGTTCATACGATGGCGGGTTAAATCCTGGAGAAATACCCACACCTCCGAGGTGTAAGCAGGTCTAAAAAATGAAAATCGCAATCCTTGGGTCCCGCGGAATTCCGGTCAGCTATGGCGGGTTCGAGACTCTTGCGGAAGAGCTCTCGGCAAGGCTGGTTACAAGGGGTCATGAGGTAGCGGTTTACTGCTGCGGACCCTATTCCGGAACAAGTGAGGAGAGTTATAAGGGGGTAAAAAGAATCGTCCTCCCGACCATCAGGACGAAGGTCCTCGAAAAACCTGTATATGCCTTTCTCTCCCTTTTCTCATCGTCTGCAAAAAACTTCGATATTATACTGATGCTTGGGATCAGCGTATCGCCTTTATGCTTCATCCCGAGGCTTGCCGGTAAGAAAGTGATAATCAACATAGACGGCCTTGAATGGCAGAGAAAAAAGTGGGGAGCCGTTGTGTCCGGGCTTCTAAGGTATGAAGAGAGGCTGGCGGGGGTTACGGCTGATCTTGTTGTCACAGACTCCCGCTGGGTGCAGTCGTACTACCTGAAAAGATACGGAAAGGATTCGGTCTATATCGCATATGGAACCGACCTGATCGATTATCCGGCAGGGACGGCCTTAAGGAAATACGGTTTGAGCCGGAACGGATATTTCCTTTATGTAAGCCGGTTCGAGCCGGAAAATAATCCGCTCCTCGTGCGCGAAGCATACGATGAGATCAGGAATCCGGCAAAGAAACTTGTTATGGTGGGAGATGCCCCCTACGCAGGAAGTTATATAGAGAAAGTTAAGGATACGAAAAATCCGGATATAGTATTTACCGGATATCTTTTCGGTGATGCATACAGGGAATTGCTCTCAAACGCATACTGTTATATACAGGCAACGGAGGTCGGCGGCACGCATCCCGCACTTGTGGAGGCGATGGGTGCAGGAAGATGCGTTCTTGCAAATGACGTCCCCGGCCACAGGGAGGTTCTCAGAGATGCGGGAATATACTTCAAAGGCAGAGAGGATCTTGCGGCGAAGCTCCGGGAACTGATGGCTGCAGGCCCTATGATTGAAGAGAAAGCGGGCATGGCAAGAAAGATTGCGACAGATGAGTATACCTGGGAAAAGATTACGGATGAGTATGAACAGATATTCAAAAAAGTGCTTAAAGGCATAGGGAATTAAGGTTTAAATACAGTGGCCGTACCCGGTAACAGACAGGAAAGCACTTAACAGGAGTTCCCCCAGATATTGGACCTGCTCCGGGATAAGTCTTTAAGGGAAAAAGAAAAACTGTTTTAATGAGGTTGTCGTCAACTGTATTGGAAAAAATGGGGGAACTTTTTTTCGGGCAAGAATGTAGAATAGAGTCGTCATTCCCGCTAACAGGCTGTGTCACAATTGGCAAGTTGATATAATAGACGGTAGTACAAGTAGGAAGGGAGAAGAACAGTTGGCATATAAGAGAGGAAACAGAGAACAGCTAACAATGTTGCCGCCTACGATAGAGG
>Ga0208244_100266_pt1 | contig 58662 bp, 68 predicted proteins | sample SubbioCR12Aug_5A_FD_184828 | JGI IMG/M metagenome (GOLD analysis project Ga0208244, IMG submission 184828) | Serpentinite rock and fluid subsurface biosphere microbial communities from McLaughlin Reserve, California, USA - CR12Aug_5A (SPAdes) | ecosystem: Environmental > Terrestrial > Deep... | reverse complement strand
GATGAGCACAGAAACGTCCGAAAAATTATCTTGAATTCAGCCGACCCATTCGCCAGACACATCTATCCAGGGCTGGCTGAATTACTCGCCCGAGAGCAAGTTGTCGTTTGTTTGGGCGAAATTTAGGGAATTAAAAATGGACGATTTAACATTTCACACATCTCCCTTTCCAATTGGCATACAATTTAGTCTATCACCGGATAATATGTTAAGTCAAGGAATAGAACAAAAATTCTGTCATATTTGGAGTTTCATTGCAGTGCTTAATGAATACTGCAATTACAAAAATCAGATACCTAAAATAATTATGGAATCACTATTTGAGCAATTTTTCAAAAACCGTGCTTGTTCTGACTGCAATTAATAAGTTAGTATAAAATCATTGGTGTATGCTCAAGGGTTGAAGAATTACAAAAAATTATCATCAAACCTGTATTAAGTTGATGCACTATAATTCTCATTCCAGCTAAATTGATTTAGAGGTTCCCCATGCCCAACCGCCTAACCCACGAAAACTCACCCTACCTGCTGCAACACGCCAACAACCCCGTCGATTGGTACCCCTGGGGTGAAGAAGCCCTGTCCAAGGCCCGCGCCGAGAACAAACCGATTTTCCTGTCCATTGGCTATGCCGCCTGTCACTGGTGTCATGTCATGGAACATGAGTCGTTTGAAGACCCGGCCATTGCCGAACTGATGAACCAGCACTTCGTCAACATCAAAGTCGACCGTGAGCAGCGCCCCGACCTCGACAGCATCTACATGGCCGCCACCGTCTCGATGACCGGCCAGGGCGGCTGGCCGATGTCGGTTTTCCTGACCCCCGACCTGCGTCCGTTTTACGCCGGGACGTATTTTCCGCCCGTGCCGCGCTACAACATGCCCTCCTTCAGAGACCTGCTGACCGGCATCGCCAAGGCCTGGGCGGACGAACACGCCGAGGTCGAGCGGGTCGCCGCCAGCGTCAGCGAACACCTTCAGCGCCAGAACAAATATGAAGACAGCGGCATCATCCTCAGCCAGCAACTGCTCGACAACGCCGTCAAATTCCTGCACGACGGCTACGACTGGGGCTTCGGCGGCTGGGGCAGCGCACCCAAATTCCCGCAGCCGATGACCATCGACTACCTGCTGCGCCGCTCCCTGCGTCCCGGCCAGGCCGATCAGCGCAAACCCGCCCTGCACGCCCTGCAAGCCATGGCGCGCGGCGGCATGTATGACGTGGTCGGCGGCGGCTTCTCGCGCTACAGCACCGACAACCACTGGCGCGTGCCGCACTTCGAAAAAATGCTCTACGACAACGCCCAACTGGCCCGCGCCTACTTGCACGCCTGGCAGGTCACCGGCGAATCGTTCTACCGCCGCATCGTCGAGGAAACGCTCGACTTTGTGGCGCGCGAACTGAGCGACCCGCAGGGCGGCTTTTACTCTTCGCTCGACGCCGATTCGGAAGGCGAGGAAGGCAAATTTTACGTTTGGGATTCTGCCGAAATCGAAGCAACCCTGGGCGAAGATTGGGAATTTTTCAGGGCGGCTTACGGAATCACCGCGACGGGGAATTGGGAGGGCCGGACGGTTCTCCAGCGCGTGCTGGACGATTCCACGCTAGCCGCCCGATTCGCGCTGACCGAGGACTCGGTCGCCGTCAAACTGGCCGACTGCCACCGAAAACTGCTCGCCGCGCGAGAAACCCGTCCCCGCCCGGGGCTGGACGACAAAGTCCTGACAGGTTGGAACGGGCTGATGCTTTCCGCCTTCGCTGAAGCCGCGCGGGCGTTTGAGGGATCGGAACCGGCCGACCATAACGGAAAGGGCGACCACACAGGAAAGGGCGACCACAAGGGTGCGCCCCAACAGGGTAAATACTCAAGAGCGGCTACGCACAGCGCGGACTTCCTGCTCAGCCAACTGCGTCCAAACGGTAAACTCTGCCGCACCTGGCGGGCGGGCAAGACCTCGCCCGAAGTCTTCCTCGAGGATTACGCCGCCCTGATTCTCGGTCTGCTCGACTTGTACGAAACCGATTTCAACAATCGCTGGTTCGCCACCGCGCAGGAACTGGCCGATGAGATGATTGAACGCTTTGCGGATCCGGCTGGCGGCTTTTTCGATACGCCATCTGATGCGGAAACGTTGTTAATCCGGCCCAAGGAATTGCAAGACAACGCCACCCCGTCTGGCAATGCGCTGGCAGTCGAGGCCCTGCTGCGCCTTTCGGCCCTGACCGACCGCGCCGACTACCGCACCAAAGCCGAAGACGCCTTCCGCCTGGTGGCCGAATCGGCCATCCGCTACCCGACCGCCTTCGCCCGCTGGCTCGGGGCGGCAGATTTCGCCCTTTCAGCGGTCAAACAGGTGGCGGTGGTGGGCGCTCCTGCCCAAATCCAGACCAAAGCCCTTTTGGCGGAAATCCGCGCCAGTTGGCGGCCCAACCTCGTAACGGCAGCATCCGCCATCCCCCTGCCGCCCGATGCCCCGCCCTTATTGGCCGAACGCCCCATGCTGGGCAGCAAACCAACCGCCTACGTTTGCGAGGGGTTCGTTTGCAAATCCCCGGTAACTGAGGCGGAGACCTTGCGAAACCTGCTCTAAAACCCAACTCCCGGTAATTTCTTACCGGGAGTTTTTATTTGCCTCTTGACATTTCTGAAATGCGTAGTAATATTTAGTCATACCTAAATATACTTTTAGAAAAAACTATGGAAACAACCTCCATTCAGGATTACCTGAAAACCATCTTTGACCTGACCCGTGACGGTGAGACGGCTGCGACCACCGCCCTGGCCACCAGGCTGGGCATTGCGCCCGCTTCGGTGACCGGCATGGTGCAAAAACTTGCCGCCGCAGAACCGCCCCTGGTGCATTATCGCAAACATCAGGGGACAACCCTGACCACAGAAGGCGAGCAGGCGGCGTTGAGGGTGATTCGACGTCACAGGCTGCTCGAAACCTACCTTGTGACGATGCTCGGCTATTCGTGGGACAACGTCCACGAGGAGGCTTGCCGCCTGGAGCATGTCATCAGCGAGGAGTTCGAGACCAAAATTGCGACGGCGCTGGGCAACCCGCAGCGCGACCCGCACGGCGACCCAATCCCGGATGCCAACCTGCGCCTGCCAGCCGACACCAGCACACCGCTGAGCGCCTTGCGCGCGGGGCAGCGCGCGACCATCCTGATGGTTCGCTCGGACGACCCGGACTTCCTGCGCCATATGAATGAGATTGGGCTGCTGCCCGGGGTCAGCCTGCGTGTAAAAAATTACTCACAGTTCGACCAAAACCTGGAAGTCGAAATTGCCAACCAGCCCGCCCGGGTGATTGGGCTGGCGATTTCCTGTCGAATTTTTGTGGAAGTTCAATAACTTTAGGAGTATCGTATGAACACCGAAACCTTTTTTCGTTTAACCGTTTTCGCCACCCTTGCCATCAGCGTCGGGATTTCGGGCTATTTTCGCCGCAAAGCCGACCTGGCAACGAACGAGGCTGTTTCGCGCAAAGTGGATGGCAGCATGCTAATGAACATCATCCGCCTGGGCGGGCTTGCGCTGTGGTTCAGCCCGCTGGTTTACGCGCTCAACCCCGGCTGGATGGCCTGGTCGAAACTCGGCCTACCTGAAGGCGTGCGTTGGCTCGGGGCCGGATTGGGCCTCCTGTCCGTTTTTGGAGTCTACTGGCTGTTCAGCAACATCGGCAACAACATCACCGCAACCAGCGCCACGCGCAGGGAACACAAACTGGTGACCAGCGGGCCTTATCGCTGGATACGCCATCCGCTCTACACTTTTGGCCTGACGCTGTTTATTTCGCTTGGCCTGATGGCCGACAACTGGTTCATGATGCTGCTCGGCGCGCTGGCGTTCCTTGTCATGGTGATTCGCACCCCCAAAGAGGAAGCCGGATTAATCGAAAAGTTTGGCGATGCGTATCGCAACTACATGAAAACCACCGGCGCATTTTTGCCGAAATTGTTCTGATTTCACAAAGATGGCCACAGTGGTTTATTTCATCCAATAATTTATGAAAGGTTAAACAATAGTATGGAAGGAAATGTCTTATTCGCATTTGGCCTGACACTTTTTGCCGGGCTAGCCACCGGAATCGGAGGAATAATGGCAGTAATGACCAAGCATACCTCCAAACGATTCCTGTCCGCCGCGTTGGGTTTCTCGGGCGGCGTGATGATTTACGTTTCGTTTGCCGAGATTCTGGTCAAAGCCAACGCATCCTTGAGCGAGGCCACCAACCAAATCAGCGGCGCCTGGATTACCGCCCTGTCCTTTTTTGGCGGCATCTTTCTCATCCTGATTATCGACCGCATGATTCCCTCAGCGGAAAATCCGCATGAACCACCGCCGCTTGATGAAAACAGCGAACCCGAAAAAAATGTGACCAAAGGCGACAAAAAGCTGATGCGCATGGGCCTGATGACCGCCTTGGCCATCGCGATTCACAACTTCCCCGAAGGCCTGGCCACCTTTAGCGCCGCGCTTTACGACCCGGCGATTGGTATCTCGATTGCGATAGCAATCGCCATCCACAACATCCCTGAGGGCATTGCGGTTGCCGTGCCCATCAAGGCCGCCACCGGCAGCCGCCGTAAAGCCCTGTTTCACTCTTTTCTTTCAGGGCTGGCTGAGCCGATTGGCGCACTGGTTGGATACACCATCCTATTGCAATTCTTCTCACCGCTAACGTTCGGCATCCTGTTCGCGGGCGTAGCCGGAATTATGGTCTTTATCTCACTCGACGAACTAATCCCAACTGCGCGCGAGTACGATGCCGGGCATACATCCATTTACGGCATCGTCAGCGGCATGGCCGTGATGGCGCTTAGTTTACTGCTGTTCCTGTAAACCTGCTGTATAAGAACAAGAAAACGGATGCTGCAAAATTCAGCATCCGTTTTCAATTTCCACAATTTATCGCAAAATCAGTAATTCGACAAAACCATGTTCAGGCGGTTGACCACCATATCCAACTCATTGTCGAGCAGTTGGTCTATATCGCCGGATTGCGATTCAAAGAAACGCTGCCAGAGCATTTCGAGCATGGTGACAATTCGCTCTTCGACCATGCCGGAGAGCGGGGTCTTCGGGATGGATATGCCGCCGCGAATGGCCGATTCGACCAGCAGACGGTATTCGGGCAGCAGGTAATCGGCGGGCAGGTCGCGGATTTTGTCCAGACGGGCCGGCAGCATTCCGGCAGAAACAGCAAGCGTAACGATATCATCCCGGTCGGCCAGCCTCCTGACCAGATTAACCGACTCGAGCGGATGGCGGCTCGTGTTCCACAAAACCAAACCAGAACCGCCTAGATAGGTGCGGTTCATCGGTATGGCCATAGCAAGGGTCTCGCGCACTTCAGGCGCGCAATAACGCGGCATCCAGGGGCCGGAAACACGCACGGCAGCCTTGCCATCCATGAACAACCTGTCGGCCTGTTCTGAAGTGATGCGTTTTTCGTCAGTTGGGAGGTATTTGTGCAGCGCAAGGTAAGAGCGAAGCACCTGGCGCGGCCCGGGGTCTGCCAGGGTGACACGCCTGCCGCTTTCGTCAAGATAATTGTATCCGCTGGCCTGCAGCCAGATGAATAGTTCGTGAATGCTGACGTACGAGCGGGTTGTGGGCATCAGCCAGGGTGTCTCGATGCCCGCATCGGCCAGGGCAGACAGCGTTTCGTGAAAACGTTCCGGCGAGGAAAAAGCCCCGTCATCCTTGATGCCAGCCTTCTGGAACATATCGCGGCGATAATAGACCATTGAAAGGTCGGTCATCCACGGGATGCCATACAACACGCCCTGCGCATCGGAACAGGCAGAAAGCAACACAGGGGGATAGTTATCCAGGCTGCCCATGATGCTTTCGGCAAAAGGCTGGCAAGGGCGCAGGGCGCTCATACCGACAAAATCATCGACCCAGGTCGAACCCATTTCAGAGACATCGAATGCCCCGCCATAAATGGCATTGTTGACAAACTCCGCCCGCCCCTGTTCGTAGGTAATTTCCCGCTTTGCAACCTGAACGCCCGCCTGCTGAGCATATGCAGCCAAAATACCATCAAGATGGTCAGACAGTTCTGAATTGTGGAGCATCATCGAGAAATTAACGTTAGCGGCCATATCCCTTCCTACCCTGGACATCATTCAGACCCTTTATTGAAAATGTCTGCAATCGTTATGATTATTGTATCAGAGGTTACGGTAAAATAAAGCCAAAGCCAACAACAAGGAGATGAACGATGGAATATAGACGATTGGGACGCGCTGGCATCAAAGTCAGTGTTTTATCTTTTGGTTCCTGGGTAACTTTCAGCAACCAGGCCGATGTAGATGCCGCCACGGAGATGATGACTGCCGCTTATGACGCGGGGGTCAACTTTTTCGACAACGCCGAGGTTTACGCGGGCGGCAAATCTGAAGAAGTCATGGGCGCCGCGCTCAAGAAACTGGGCTGGCGGCGCGGCAGTTACCTGGTTTCGACCAAGTTTTACTGGGGTCTAAATAATAATGTTAATGAACAAAATACCCTCAACCGCAAACGCCTGATGGAAGCCATGGACGCCTCGTTAAAGCGGTTTGGCCTCGATTATATCGACCTGGTCTTCTGCCACCGCCCCGACCCGGAAACGCCAATCGAGGAAACCGCCCACGCCATGCACGACATCGTGGCTTCAGGGCGGGCCATCTATTGGGGCGTCTCGGAGTGGAGTGCGGATGAAATCCGCGCCGCGTGGAGTATTTGCGACAAACACGGCTGGCACAAACCCATGATGGAGCAGCCCCAGTACAACCTGTTCTGGCGCAACCGCGTCGAAAAGGAATATGCCCGACTGTACGAAGACATCGGTCTTGGAACCACAATCTGGAGTCCGCTGGCTTCAGGGTTGCTGACCGGTAAATATAACAACGGCATCCCCAAAGATTCGCGCGGCGCGCTAAGCGGCTACGAATGGCTGCAAAACGCCCTGACAGATGAAAAACGACTGGAAAAAGTGCGCCAACTACAAAAAGTGGCCGACGAACTAGGTTGCTCTCTGGCCCAACTCGCCATCGCCTGGTGCGCCAAAAATCCCAACGTCAGCACGGTCATCACCGGGGCCAGCCGGGTCGCGCAGGTACATGAGAACATGAAAGCCCTTGAAGTCCTACCCAAACTAACTGCTGATGTCCTGACTCAGATAGATGGCATCATGGGCGAAACCGAATAAGCGCATAAAATTGTCCGCAAGACTGTCCGCTGAACCAAGCGGGCAGTCTTTTATTTATGCCAATTTAGCCTGTTATGTTTAGTTAATTTACAAATCCATTAAAAACCTTGATTTTTTCTCACTCGTGGTAAGATTACCGCGCCATTTTCAAGGAAGGAAAATTTACAAAATGAACTTTCGCTCAAAAATTCCCAACCATTTCGACCTGCCGCGCCGCATCAGCCGGCTGAGCGAAATGGCCTATAACCTGTGGTGGGTCTGGAATCCGGTTGCCCAGCGCCTGTTTAATCGTATCGACAACGCGCTCTGGGAACGGGTCAACCACAACCCCATCCTGTTCCTGCGCCAAATCGAACGCCGCGTGCTCAACGCCGCCGCGCAGGATGCCAACTACCTCGAATTGTATGACCGCGTCTTTAACGATTTCGACGGCTACATCAACCGCAAAGATACCTGGTACGCCAGCAGCCACGCCAAGCAAAACCAGGGCATTGCCTACTTCTCGATGGAATTCGGCCTGCACGAAACCCTGCCCATCTACTCGGGCGGCCTGGGCGTGCTGGCTGGCGACCACCTGAAAGAAGCCTCCGACCTCGGCCTGCCGCTGGTCGGCGTCGGCCTGCTCTATAGCGAGGGTTACTTCTCCCAGCACATCAGCGAAGACGGTTGGCAGGAAGCCATCAACAACCCGCTCGATTTCGACGCCCTGCCCATCCTGCCGGTTTTGAAGGACGATGGAACGCCCCTGACCTTCAGTGTGGCTTTCCCCGATGGCCTGGCAACCGGCCAAATCTGGGAAGTACGCATTGGCCGCACTCCCCTCTACCTGCTCGACACCAACATCGACTCAAACCCGCCAATGGCGCGCCAGTTGACCATGCGCCTGTACTGGTCGGATATCAACCTGCGCATCATGCAGGAAATCCTGCTCGGTATCGGCGGGGTACGCGCCCTGCGCGCCATGGACCAGAACCCAACCGTCTACCACATGAACGAGGGCCACGCCGCCTTCCTGACCCTGGAACGCGCCCGCGAGGAGGTTGCCCAGGGTAAAGATTTCCAGACCGCGCTGGCCGAAACCCGCAAGAACAACGTTTTCACCACCCACACCCCCGTCCCGGCAGGCAACGACGAATTCCCCCTTTGGCTGGTAGATAAATACCTGTCCTTCTACTGGCCCGAACTCGGTCTCGACCGCGAACAATTCGTCGACCTGGCCCGCAACCAGCAGAGCTGGGGCGAAACCTTCAGCGTGGGCGTGCTGGCCCTGCGCCACTCTGAATTGCACAATGCCGTTTCCGAACTGCACGGACACGTCTCACGCCGCATGTGGAACCACCTGTGGCCCGAACGCAGCCTGGACGACGTGCCGATTACCCACGTCACCAACGGCGTCCATACCGGCACCTGGATGGCGCGCCGCATCCGTATACTTTACGATAAATACTTTGGCCCCAACTGGTACGACGAAATCGACAATCTCGAAATGTGGGAAAAGATGGACGTCATCCCACCCCAGGAACTGTGGGCGGTACGCAACCACCTCAAGCGCAAATTGACTTTCTACATGCAGGAACGCGCCCGCCAGCGCTGGATGAAGGGCGGTTTCCACCCGGTGCAGGTTATCGCTGGCGGGGCCGTCCTTGACCCGTACGTGCTGACGATTGGTTTTGCGCGCCGTTTTGCGACCTATAAACGTGCCGGACTGGCCCTCAGCCAGTTCGACCGCCTGCTCGAAATCATCAACCAGCCCAACCGCCCGGTTCAAATCATTTTTGCGGGCAAATCACACCCCGCCGACGAGTTGGGCAAAGCCCTCATCCAGGAAGTCTACCGCAAGGTCAAAAAAGCCGAAAACGGCGGGCGGATTGTCTTCCTCGAAGACTACGATATGAACCTGGGCCGCTACCTCGTCCAGGGGGTGGATGTGTGGATGAACACCCCACGCCGCCCCAACGAGGCCAGCGGCACCTCGGGCATGAAATCGGCCATCAACGGCGGCCTGAACTTTTCGGTTCTGGACGGCTGGTGGCGCGAAGCCTTCAACGGCGACAACGGCTGGGCGATTGGCCCCGACGCCGACCTGGAAGAACAGGTTCAGGACGAATCGGACGCCGAAAGCCTGTACACCACCCTCGAGAAGGAAATCATCCCGCTTTACTATGAAAATCGTGACGCCAACGATGTTCCGGTAAAGTGGGTGATGCGCTCGAAAGAGTCGATGCGCACCATCACGCCCCAGTTCAGCACCCGGCGCATGGTTAAGGAATACACCGAAAGGTTGTACATCCCGTCTATGCCAACTGCTTCCAAAAAGAAGTAAACTCACCAAAGCCGGGGCGCAGACAAACCTGCGCCCCGATGAATTTAAGGAGCCTTATGTTTGAAGTTTTCCTCTCCCCTGCCGCCTGGCTGGGAGCCTTGACCATCTTCAGCCTGCGCATCGTCGATATGAGCCTGGACACCCTGCGCCTGTTGTTCGTCGTGCGCGGACGCAAGGCTATTTCCTGGGTGCTGGGATTTTTCCAATCGGTCGTTTTTGTGATTGCCATCACCTCCGTGCTAAGCAACCTAAACAATCCGCTCAACGTGATTGGCTACGCTGCCGGTTTTGCGACCGGCAATGTCATCGGCATGTGGATTGAAGAGTGGCTGGCGATTGGGCATACCCACCTGCAAATCATCAGCCCGCGCCTCGGCGTTTCGCTTTCGCAGGTTTTGCGCGATGCCGGATTCGGCGTCACCGAAATCCCGGCGCGCGGCAAGGACGGCATGGTCAGCATCCTGAGCGTTTCCGTGCTGCGAAAAGACGCCAAAGGCGTTGAAAAAATCGTCTACGAAAAAGACCCCGAGGCCTTCATTACCTCGGAAGATGTCCGCCCCCTGCGGCGAGGATTCTGGCGCGCATAACAAAGATGCTGAAACCTGAAGATTATCCCGAAATCTCCCCCGGCGACCTGGCTAAAAAACTCGAGCAGGATGCCGCCTTTCACCTGCTCGATGTGCGCGAGTTGTGGGAGTTAGACCTGGCCCAAATCCGCGACCTGCGCCTGAATGTAATTCCAATGAGCCAGATGGCCCGTGAGCGTGAAGAAGCCATCCCGGCCGAACTACAGGACCGGGATGCTGAAATCATCGTAATATGTCATCATGGGGTGCGTTCGATGCAGGTCACCCAGTGGATGCGCGCACTGGGCTGGCGCAATGTGTTCAGCCTGGCAGGCGGCATCGACGCCTACGCCAGCCAGGTTGACCCCGGCGTCGGCACATATTAAGGGAGTGCCAGACGGCCAGACGGCCCGGCCCGGCGCAGGTCGCGGTAATTCCAGCGCACCTGCCAGACGCGAAAAGCGGCCTCCAGTTGGATTTTAAACGACATTTTAGATTTCCCCCAGCGGCGGTCGGCAAAATAAATTGGCACCTGGGCGAATTGATAGCCCAGGCAATAGGCCATATAAGCCATCTCGACTAGAAAAATATATCCGCTGGAGCGAATGCGGCCCAACGGCATCCCGCGCAGGGTTTCGGTGCGCCACAGGCGGTAGCCGGTGGTGACATCGCGCAACTTGAAGCCCAAAATGGTGCGGGCGTAGAAATTGCCAAAAGCCGACAGTCCCTTGCGCCATAGCGGCCAGCGCTCATCGACACTGCCACCGGGGACGTAGCGCGACCCGAGGGCCACATCGGCCCCGGCATCCAGCGCGGCGGCCATTTCAACCAGGCGGGCAGGCTCGTGTGAAAAATCGGCGTCCATTTGGGCTATCGCCCCGGCGCCGTCAGCCATCGCCCGTTGAATCCCCTCCAGGTAAGCGGTACGCAGGCCCAACTTCCCGGCGCGATGCAGGACAGAAATCCGCCCAGGGTGGTTGCCAGCCAGTTCGTCGGCAATCCGGCCTGTTCCGTCGGGGCTGTTATCGTCCACCACCAGCAAACGCAAATCGAGCGGAAGCGAAAATAAAGCGGAGACCAGAACAGGCAGGTTCTCCGCTTCGTTATATGTCGGCAGAATAATCGTTATCTGCACAAAAACTCCTATTTTCCGATGTTCAACAAGACTTTCTTGAGTTCTTCGAGGGTTTTTATCTTCTTGCCGGAAGGCAAGAGGGTTCCAATTTTTACCGCCAGGCGGTTTTCACGGGACATGACCTGGTCGCGGTCTTTGATGGGGTAGAAGTAATCAAGCGATTGTTCGAGGCGGGTGCGCACACGTTCTTCCATGCCGGCGAGCGAGGCCGATTCCATCACGAGAACAAATTCGGTGGCCGAGATGTGGCCGAGGAAGTCGGTGCTGTTGCCGGTGTCGCGCAAGGCATTTTGCAGCATCATGCTGACGGCGCGCATCACATCGTCGGAGGCGACAAAGCCGTAATGGTCGCGGAAAACGTCGAGGTTTTTGAGAGTGACCAGCATTAAGGCGGCGTTGCCCGCGGAGAGGGTTTCGGTCAGCCTTTCATCGACCAGTTCGCCTTCGGGCAGGGACGTGACCGGGTTGGTCAGGCTGTCCTGTTGGGTGCGGCGCAGGGAGTTGCGAACGCGCAGGCGAAGTTCCTGGACATCGAAAGGTTTGGTGATGTAGTCGTCCGCGCCCAATTCGAGTCCTTGCAGGCGGTCAGAACGGTCGCGCTTTTCGGTCAGGAAAATAATCGGGATTGCGTTGGTCTTTCGGTCTGAACGCAGGCGGCGGGCAACTTCGTATCCGTCGATATCCGGCAGGCGGATGTCGAGGATTATCAGGTCGGGCCGGGCGGTCATGGCAGCACGAACTCCATCTTCCCCCCAATTGACGGTAAACACTTCGTAGCCCTGCACGCGAAAGTAAGCATTTAGCATGTCAGCGACATCAAGGTCATCTTCGACAATCAGGATTTTGGATTTTTCTGCTGCCACGGCTGCCTCTTTACAGTATTCAAACAGACAAATAAGTTTATAAGATAAAAATGGCCTGCTTCAGCCATTTTTATTTGGTAGGCGTTGAAAGGCCCGCTGTTACGCTATTGGTTCTTTCTGGATGATGAATTCGCAAACGTCGTCGCCCAGGGCAATGCAACGCGATTCGTTCACGCGGAACTCGTTGCCGCCGGAAACCCACTTGAGGCCTTCTTGCAGCAGGCCGACCGCGATAAAGCAGACCGGCTTGTCGACGCCGGAGCGTCCCTGGCAGACCGGGCACTTGTGAATGGTATAAACGAACTCGTTTTCGCGCTCTTCGACGGTGCTGTGCTGGTCAGAAACCTGGCTGAAGATTTTCGCCATGGCCGGGATGCCGATACGCATTTTGGCCTGTAATGGCAGAACCTTGAAAGCCAGGTCACCCGCGCCGGCAAGGGCGCCGAAGTTGCGCAGGGCGTCGGCAAAAGTGGCGCGCCCGGCGCGCAGGGCCAGGCCGCGTCCGCCGCGCGGGCCGTACATTTCCTCGAGGGCAATGTTGATGGATGAAACATCGGCAAAATCGAACTGCTTTTCGAGATTGTCAGAAGGATAGTTGTCAATGTATTCGTTGAGGCCTGCCAGGTTCAGGATGGCATTCAAACCATTCTTGCCCATCACTTCTTCGAGGGCTTTAATCATAATCAGGCCGAATTTATTGGGGTAGTAAAGTCCAGCTTTTTCAATCGGGCTCATAGCAGTCTCCGCCTTAGATAAGTTTTTCCAGGTCTTCAGTGGCCCGGCGCATGTCGAGGAAAATCAACCCCAACCTGGCCTGTTCACGCGCAAGGGCTGTCAGGACAGCCTCTTCACCAACAGCGAGAAGGATAACATAACCTTTTTCGCCTTTGATATAGACCTGTTCGAGCGAACCGCGCCCCAGCTCTGCGGCAATCCTCTCGCCCAGCGAGAGCATTGCCGCAGACATGGCTGAAACGCGGTCTTCTTCAACGCCTTGCGGGAGAGCAGATGCAATAATCAAGCCATCTACACTGACGATTGCCGAGGCTTCAATGTCTGGTGAGGACGCTTGCAATTGTCGCAACCTATCCACCATTTGTTGAGTACGAGACTTGGACAAGACAACCCTCCTAACAAGAGCAGTGATGCATATTTTTGCGACTACGCAAATAAAAAACCAGTGGGCTAACCAACAATGGTTACTTTAGCACACCAAGATTTTTGTGTCAAGTTGCAATGATTTTATAATTATAGCATGAGACTTACAAAGAGTTTACATTTAGGCCAGAAAAGGCATGTATAATCCTATCGCGCTATAGAGGTAAAAATGACGAAAACGATACCCTTCCCCCTGATTATTTTGGGTCTGCTTTTCAGCCTTTTCCCGGCTGGAACAGCCATCGCCCAGGACACACCTGCAACCGAGGTCGAGAGCGGCGATGTGGTTTGCCTGCCCGATGTTTATTTCAGCGACCCCGGCGACTGCCTGCCACTCGGCCCCTCCCAAACCCTGACCGACCTGGCCCGCCAGGGATTCACATACCCGCCCCAGCCGCTGGCTGCCATAAAACGCGACGACTCGCTGGCGGTTGTGCCCTACCAGTACTACAAAATCACCGAATACAAAACCAACACCTATCCCAGCCTGGATGCCGCCATTAGCAAGTCCGGTGCGCTGCGCCAGATTGGGCCGGGCGACCTGCTCTACCTGACCTACCTGCGGATGGAACGCACCGACCGGGGGACTTATTTCCTCCTCCCCTCCGGCGAGTGGATGCCCGGCGACGGGACGCGCGTTTCGACCCCCAACCTGTTTCGCGGACTGGAATTTTACAGCACGCCTCGAACGCCCTTCGGGTGGGCCATCTTCGGCACCGACGTACGCTCCAGCCCAGGGTACGCCTTCAACATCCCGGTGGTGCGCACGCTCGGCAAGCACGAACTCGTACAGGTTCATAACGCCATCAATGTCGAAGGCGAAGAATGGATTCTGATTGGGCCAAACGAATGGGTCCCGGCGCGCCAGGTGGGCGTGGTTTATCCCAATACAACCCCACCGGCTGGCGTCACCAACGGACGCTGGATTGACATCGACCTGGCCGAGCAAACCCTGACCGTGTACGACAATCACCAGTTGGTTTTTGCCAGCCTGGTAGCCACCGGCATGGACCCTTTCTGGACGCGTCCCGGCCTGTTCCAAGTCTACAGCATGAAAGAAACCGAAAACATGAGCGGCGCATTCGAGGCTGACCGTTCGGATTATTACTATCTCGAGCATGTGCCTTATACGCTCTACTTCGACAAGGCCCGCGCCATTCACGGGGCTTACTGGCGCACCTCGCTGGGCTTTGAACAATCACATGGCTGTGTCAACATGTCGATTGGCGACGCGGCCTGGGTTTTCAACTGGGCCACCGAGGGAGACTGGGTCTATGTTCACGACCGAACGGGCAACACACCTGACGACCCGGCAATTTACGGCGACGGCGGGGCGTAGCTCTCCCAGGCGAACACAAAAGATGACCTTCCAGATTCTGGTTGGTCATCTTTTTATTTTATGTGCATTGTGTGACTAAATGCTGCGATGGCCCTGCTCGGCATCGCGCGATTCGCGCAGCAGTTCGACCGCATGCGGCAGGACAGGCGCGATGACAGCCAATGTCTCGACCACCCCGCGCGGACTGCCGGGTAGGTTGACAATCAGGGTTCGTTTGCGGATGCCCGAAACCGCCCGCGAGAGCATGGCGTGTTGGGTCACTTTCAGACTGGCGGAGCGTATGGCTTCGTCCAGGCCGGGGGTCAGGCGCTCGACCACCCGGCGGGTTGCCTCGGGGGTGACATCCCGCGGCGCAAAACCGGTGCCGCCGCTGGTCAGAATGACATCCGCCAGGCCGCTGTCGGCCCATTCGGCCAGGGTTGCGGCAATCGCATCCACTTCATCGGGGACAATTTCGGCGCGAGCCACTTGCCACCCCAGCGCGGAAACTTCCGCTTGTAGCGCCGGGCCGGAAAGGTCTTCGCGCTCGCCGCGAAACGAGCGGTCAGAAACAGTCAGGATGGCAATTTTAATGGACATAGAATTCAGGGGAGGTTTTTGCCAAACAGGTGCAGGTTCATTCCTGACCAGCCGCGCTTTTCATAAAAGGGGATGACATCTTCGTTTTCGTTGGTGACCATTAAGTAAGCCTTCAAGCAGCCTTTGCTTGCCAGCCGCGCTTCGACCTCCTGCATCAACTTGCCCCCGACCCCATGCGCGCGGAAAGCGGGTTCAACCGCCAGGTGGTAAATCATGCCGCGCCGCCCATCGAAACCGCCCAGGGCAGTCCCAACGACACGACCCTGGTGTTCAGCCACAATGAACAGGTCAGGGTCGCGTTGCAGTTTTTTCTTGATTTCTTCAGCCTCGTCCGATTTTCGCACCTGCACACCGGGGCCGCAGCGATTCCACAGGTCGATGACCGTCAGGTAATCTTGCTCGAAGCGGAAAGCGCGCAGGGTGATGTCCATTTTTGCATCGGTGCGGTCATGCAGAAAGCATTGAATGAATGGCAGATATCAAAGTATCGGGCATAAAGGGCTTGAGCAGGAAATCATTTGCCCCAGCGGCCAGACACTCCTCTTTCAGGCTCATACCTGAAGCCATTAATACCACCAGCCCGTCGAAGCGCGAATCAGCGCGAATCTGCCGCAGGAAATCGAGACCGTTGCCCTGCGGCAGGTGAACATCCAGCAGCAACGCGTCTGGCAGTTCCCGCGCCATGGCATCCAAAACGTCTTCTTCAGGCTTAAGCGAGGCTGTTTCAAACCCTTCCAGGTTAAGCAGCGTGTTCAAGAGCCGCAGCATGGTCGGGTCGTCTTCAGCCAGCATGATTTTCGGCATCCGTCTTTTCCTTTTTCCGGGATGGTTTCTGTTTCTTTGGTGTTTCAGTCGCTTCTTCATGCACCTTGGCCGGTTCCAGCGCGGCATCGAGAATATCGTCCACGCTTTCGGCAAAAACGAAGGTCATCGTCTTTTTGATTTCATCCGGCACATCGTCCAGGTCCATCTCGTTGCGCTTGGGCAGGATGACCGTATTCAGCAGGTTTCGATGGGCGGCCAGCACCTTTTCCTTGATGCCGCCAACCGGCAAAACCTGCCCGCGCAAAGTGATTTCGCCGGTCATGCCAACGCCCTTGCGCATCAGACGCCCCGACATCAGCGATACCAGGGCCGTCGCAATCGTAACGCCTGCCGATGGGCCGTCCTTGGGCTGCGCACCGGAGGGGACATGCAGGTGAATATCCAACTTGTCGAAGAAATTGGCCTGCAAGCCGAGGCGTTCTGCCCTCGAGCGGACATAAGAGAGCGCGGCGCGGGCCGATTCCTGCATCACGTTACCGACAGAGCCGGTCACCTGGAAGCCTTTACCACCTGGCATGCGCGTGGCTTCGATGAAAAGCACATCGCCGCCATAGGGCGTCCAGGCCAGTCCGGCCACCACGCCGGGGACCGCGGTGCGCACATTCATCTCTTCAGGCCCCTGGAAGAAGGGATTGCCAAGCAATTCGCGCACCAGGTCGATCGTCACATCGAATGCATCGCCCTTGCCTTCCGCAACACGTGTGCCGATTTTACGGCAAACCGAGCCGATGTTACGTTCCAGATTCCTTACACCTGCCTCGCGGGTGTATTGATTAATGATGGTCTTGAGCGCCTCGTCGGAAAAAGCGACTTCGGAGGGCCGCAGGCTGTTTTCGCGAATCTGGCGCGGAATCAGGTAACCTTTGGCGATGGCGATTTTCTCGCCTTCGGTATAGCCGGAAAGGGCGATGATTTCCATGCGGTCGCGCAGCGGGCCGGGAATGGTCTCCAATGTGTTGGCGGTGGTGATGAACATGACCTGCGAAAGGTCGTAGCCGACTTCAATATAGTTATCGCGGAATTCGCCGTTCTGTTCGGGGTCGAGCACTTCGAGCAGGGCCGAAGACGGGTCGCCGTGAAAGTCGTTGACCAGTTTATCTACCTCGTCGAGCATGAAGACCGGGTTACGGCTTTCGACGCGGCGCAGGGCTTGCAGGATGCGCCCCGGCATGGCGCCGATATAGGTGCGGCGGTGGCCGCGAATTTCGGCTTCGTCGCGCACGCCGCCAAGCGAGATGCGCACAAATTTGCGTTCCATGGCGCGGGCAATAGATTGGCCGAGCGAGGTCTTGCCGACGCCGGGCGGACCGACAAAGCACAGGATGACGCCCTCGCGCTCGCGCCGAATCAGGTCGTCCGATTCGGGTTTTTCCTCGTCGCGGCGGTCGAGGCGCAGTTTGCGAATGGCCAGGAATTCAAGGATGCGCTCCTTAATGTCTTCCAGGCCGTAGTGGTCTTTGTCAAGCACCTCGCGGGCATGGGCAATATCCAGGTTGTCTTCGGTGCCCTGCGACCACGGGAGGGAGGTCATCCAATCCAGGTAAGTACGGATGACGCCATATTCTGCCGCGGCGGTCGGCAAGCGCGAGAGACGTTCCAGTTCGCGGCGGGCCTGTTTGTCGGCTTCTTGCGGCATTTTGGCATCGTCTATCTTCTGGCGAAATTCATCCACCTCGACAGCCTGCTCGTCGCGTTCGCCAAGTTCCTTCTGGATGGCTTTCAATTGCTCGCGCAGGAAATATTCGCGCTGCACCTTGTCGATTTCAGAGCGGGCCTCGTTCTGGATTTTCTGCCCGAGTTGCAGCACTTCGCTTTCACGCACCAGCAGGCCAATCAGTTTGCGCAGTTTGTCGGTGACCGAATCAAGTTCGAGCAGGGTCTGGGCGTCTTCCAGGTCGATGCGCTGGAAATTGGCAATCGCATAAACGGTTTGCAGGGCGTCTTCGATGCCGGTAATCGAGGCCACCAGTTCGCGCGGGAAGGAGGGAATCATCTCGGCAATGGCGGCAAACTGGTCGCGGGCGTTACGCGCCAGGGCATCCAGTTCGAGGCCTTCCTCGGCGGCTTCGGGGATGCGCTCGATGCGCGCCATCAGATAGGGTTCGGTCTGGGTGTATTCGAGTACGCGAAAACGCTCCAGCCCCTGCACGAGGATGCGGATGGTGCCGTCGGGGGCGCGCAGCAGGCGGTGGACGGTTGCCAGCGCGCCAATCGTGTACAGGTCGGCTGGGCCGGGAGTTTCGAGTTCGGGATTTTTGGAGGCCACCAGCCCGACGAATCGGTCGCCACCGACCACGTCATCGACCAGTTTAACGGAACGGGGCTGGCCTATCGTCAGCGGGACGGCGGTCTGGGGGTAAACCACCAGTCCGCGCAGGGGCAGGATGGGAACAATTTCGGGGGAAGATTCGGCTGATTGAACGGGGTCAAACTGCGGGTCATCCGCATCGGGGGTTTCATCCGCGGTCATAAAATCAGAAAAAAGCGACGGGATGAACATCTTGAGAAGTTCGGCATCGTCGTCGCTGTTTATCCATTTGAACAGGTCGGCAGGGCTGGAATTCCAACGGGAGGCGGGCATAGAGGCGAGAAGTATCCCTTATATTTGGGTGGATTTGGGCAGGGTGACGGTCAGGAAGCCGTCTTCATATTCGGCCCGGCAGTTTTTGATTTCAACCGGCCCAGGCAGGGCAGCGACGGTGCTGAACTCGCCAAAACGGACTTCCATTTGATGGTAAGCGCGGCGTTCGTGCGGCTCGCTGCGCGCGCCGCTGATGGTCAGGTAGTTGTGCTCAAGGACGACTGAAAAATCCTGTTCGCGCATTCCGGCGACTTCGACGCGCACCACGTAATCGGTCTGGTTTTCGTACAGGTCGGTGGGCGGACTCCAGACATGGTGCTGGACGCGCACTTGCCAGCCTATCGTTTCGACCAACATGCGGCGGCGTTCCGCCATCACTCCCCCACGGCCAGATTTGGGCTTGACCGTTATCATACAAACTCCTTTGGGGAACACGGATAAAAAATAAAACAGCGCCCCCGGCGGGATTCGAACCCACAACCCACAGCTTAGAAGGCTGTCGCTCTGTCCATTGAGCTACGGGAGCAATTTTCCACCACTTTTGACTGAATTTTATATAATAATTAGATTATATTAATTATACTGTCTAATTATTAAACATTATTTAGTCAATTTGTATAATTATTAATATGCTTTTCAACCACTTTTTCAGCTAAAAACTCGTTTTTGCGAGGCTGTTGGTTCAATTATAATGTACCGGTTAACCAAAGTCAAACTCAAAAATAGAAAAGGTGTGCTATTATGAATAAGTATGAGTTTCTTGAAATACTACAAGAACAGACAACACACTTTAATGACGCAGTTGAATTATCAAACGGAGATTGGATTGTAAAGGGATTCATTGATGTTTCAAAGAACATTTACACAATTTCTGTTGACACAAAAGTTATCTCAAAAGTTATGGAACTCATACTTTTTCCAGAATTTGTTAAGTTTGCGGAAAAGAATAACTTACAACTTGAATTAGCAAGGCAACAAAATTTCTATCCAGACATTTCATTCAAAGATGCTGATGACAATTGGTTTGCAGTTGACTTGAAAACAACTGTTCGACAGAGCGCAAACAGAATAAATAGTATGACTCTTGGGGCTTTCACTGGATACTTTAGAGAAAGAACAAGCACTAAGAACTGTAACATTCCTTACGGGAAGTATAAAGGCCATTTTGTTTTGGGTGCAGTCTATAGTCAGGTTGAAGGAATAAATGAAAGAGTCATTTACAAGGTTGAAGACTTACAGAACATAGCAAGTGTCATTAAAGACTTTCAATTCTTTGCTCAAGAAAAATACAAGATTGCATCAGAAACACCTGGTAGTGGAAACACAAAAAACATTGGTTCAATTAAAGACATAGGAAAACTTTTAGATGGACAAGGCCCGTTTACTGAATTAGGTGAAGAAGTATTTGATGATTATTGGATGTACTACTTAACAACGGACATGGCAAAGGCCGCAGAATTATCAAAACCTCCATATAATAATCTTAGAACATACAAGAAGTATAAGGAAATAGGAAGTTGAAACTACCTAAAGAAATAAAACGTGTCAGTGTTCCTCCGATAAAGTGTCAAGGAATAAAGACAAAACTCGTTCCTTTTATCATGAGTAGCATAAGATGGAGTGATGCTAATGGAACGTGGATTGAACCGTTTGCGGGGTCAGGTGTGGTTGTCTTTAATGTTAAACCGCAACGGGCAATAATCAATGACGCAAATCCTTTTATTATAGGATTTTATAAAGCAATCTATGACGGAACTATTACACCTGAAATTGTAAGAGACTATTTGAGAGTTGAAGGAAGAACTCTTTTACTCGACAACAGAAAAGGAACAGACAGTTACTTCTATAGAGTTCGTGAAAGGTTCAACGAAACAGGCAGCCTACTTGATTTTCTTTTTCTATCTCGTTCTTGTTTCAACGGAGTCATGCGGTTTAATGGGAAAGGAAAATTTAATGTTCCTTTTTGTCAGAAACCGGACAGATTTAGACAGGCTTACATTACAAAAATAACAAATCAAGTAGCAAGTATAAAAAAGGCAATGACAGATAAGGATTGGATATTTACATCTAACGACTGGAAACAGACAATTGAACTTGCAGAAGATGGTGACTTTGTTTATTTAGATCCACCTTACATTGGTCGGCACGTTGACTACTTTAATCACTGGACTGAAAAAGAAGCAAAAGATTTAGCAAAGACAACACAAGCGTTGCCAGAAAATGTTGGGTTCGCTCTATCAATGTGGAAAGAAAATAAGTACAGAGTAAACGGTCACATTGAAGAAGAATGGGCTGGAAATGTAGAAAGAAGTTTTGCTCATTACTATCACATCGGATCAACAGAATCTTTAAGAAATGAAATGCAAGAAGCATTGATAATAAGACAAGGATGCGAAAGCGAAGAAGCACAAGTAATAATTGAATAATAAGAATCAAAAAAGACCTTTTCACGGGTCTTTTTTTGTAGTCGCTTAGAAAACTTTTTTGGCGAAGTGGTCTTCTTCAATGTCGAACAAATATGGTAATTGAGTTATGCTTCCGTCTTCATTTACTACAATTCCTAAAATCCCCATTGAAAATCCGCGAGTATTAGGATTGAAACTATAAATATAGTTCGTAGCCATCTGAAGCGAAGGCGTTGTTATGTGCGTTTTTGTGTTCTCTAAAGTTATTGACGAATACTTATGAATATGACTTCTGATAACGACATAACGCTTTTTTCCTGGATTATCTTCTTCCACTCTGTTCAAATTTTTAATAAGAGGAGCGTAGAAACCATCTTTTGATTGTCCAGTTTTTGTATGGTGGGCTACATCAAAAAACGTTCCATTTATCTCAAACTGAACTTTTTCCCAAACTCGTTCACCGTCATTATTTTTGATGGCTCCAAATTCTTTGGCAACAAGTTTCTCAAGTTCACTGTTTTGTCCGGTGTGTGCCGATGTTCCTTTTACAAAAAGAAACTTGTCGTCAAATCTCTTACAGTTTATCAAAACGTCTTGTGCTAACGTGACCATGTCGTCTCGATCACGGGACACTATTTCCGTTGTATCATGGTGTATTCCATCTAAAAGATCACCTGTCACAAGTACAAGACGATTTTTGATGTTGTGAATGTCTGCATATTGTTTTTCATAATCAATCCCATTATTCATCTTTCCGTAAATTTGCGCTTGTCTTTTTGAACACGGAACTGAAATATTTCCTTCCAATTTGCTTTTTGGGTTTATTACGGCGGTTCGTGAACCTGAGTGCAAATCACCTATGACCAAAATCATTGCCTTTTCATTTTCTTTTTTAGTATTACTACTTTGTGTGTCCATTTTGTGTTTTTTATTCCTCGCTTATTAGACGCACAAGGTTCACAAAACACAAATCTGTCCACACTTTATTTTTCAACAAAATATCATTAAAAAAGAAAAGTGACAGGTTTTACTCTGTCACTTTCTTGTGCTGAGGTTTGATCTGCCCGGACGTTTCTCGTTTTTCAACGAGGCGTTTTTTAGATACCCGCTCAACACTTGTGTATTTTACATCATAAACTTTAAAAATCCATTGTTTCTGTGTCTTTTTCTTCTTCATCAGTTTCTTCAATCTTTTCATCGTCATCATCGACTGCCTGACTCCACGCCCAATCTTCAGCGGAATATTCTTTACTCGCGGATTCGATGGTCTGATTTATTTCTTCAAGTGTCTTTTCCATCTCTTCCTCAAAATACTTTTCATCAGCCTTATCAGAGTCAAATCCCATAATTTTTAACTCATAATCTTTTCCCAAAAATCTTATCAAGTCGGTCTTTGAGTTGATTATTATTAAGTTCTTGAAAAGAGTTTGATTTACAAGGTCTTGATAATTCTGATTCTTGAAGATTTTGCTCTCTGCATTGTCTGTACACTCCTGTCTGGTATCACCTGATTCTACAATGTGATAACCTAACATTCTTGCATTTGTTGTTGAAACTGCGTAATACTTTGTGTTTTTCATTTTTGTTTTTCTCCTATTATGATGATGCACAACTCCTAAATTTAATGATTTTGTCCACACTTTTAGACGATGATGAAACCAAATAATTTGAAGAATATTATTTCTGTGACTAAGCAGACAATCAATCTTGAAAATGTGTCTAAGCACCAGGAATTATCCTGAAATCTGTCTGTGATGTAGCGAGTTATTTTGTTCATTGTTTATTTCTCCTCTTTTTTGTTGTCGTCATCTTTGACAAAGATATGCAAGCGGTATCCCGCTGTTCTTGCGTCTCCGGCTCTAGCACCTTGTCTAACAACACAGGTCTGTTCTGTGAGTCCGAGTCTCTCAAGTGCGTATGATAAATTGGTGTTTTTTCTAAAGCTAAAAGTTCCGCTTGTCTCTCCAACAAGTCTATAACCTTTGCCTGTCATTTCTTCTACGATGTTTTCTTTCATTGTCTTTTTCATGATTTTGTTATCTCCTACTTAGTACACGTTTGAGTCTGTCAAAACACAATTTTGTCTCTATCTATTTTGTCATATTAATGTCATGTGTTTCATGTGACATCTTTATTAAATCCTAAAGCTAGAAATCTTATTGAGCATGTGTTTACAGTTCACGATAAAAACTTCGCACTCGCCGTCTTTGCTTTTATTTATGAATCCCTCGAAGCTATCTAAAGATGTACCATTTTTTAAGATGTTGTCGTCTCTAAAAACAAAAAAATCTAAACAAAAATTCAGCACAGTATTGTCTGCGTCCAAATAGTCGTTTAGATTTTTTACGTCATCGCTTGAAAGTTTGTAGCTTGTAACGCTTTTTGATGTGTTACTAAAAACAAAATACGACAAGTTGTTCATTTTTTTTATCCTCAATCTATAGACGATTGAGCGATAAATTTTGCGTTTTTGTCTCTACTTTAGTTCATTATAAATAAACCCTTCGCAAATTTCTTTTACGGTGATGTCTGTTCTTAGTGTTGTTTTCATCCTTAGATACCTTTTTGTCTTATTAATATACGCAAATACTTTTCAATGCCATTAATTATTGGTCTACCATGCGGCGTGCCTTCATGCCTAATACCTTTATTCTTTTCGCCAGTATTCATGATACCTAGCAATTCAAATTGTTCTGGACAGTATTTATCGAGAAAACTAATCGGTACGCCCATCACACCAGCATAGTCTCTCGGAATAGCATCTGTAAATGGCACTTCAATGGCATCGTAGTTATCGTAACTATCATAAGATTCTTTACCCTTGATATCTTTGTGCTTACTGTATTTTAAATTATCCGACAGGGTCATTAACGGTAAGGGCTGATGACGCCTACCGTGGTCAATATTAGTGAACCAACAAACATTTCTAAACTTTACCAAACCAGTTTCAGAGTTATAAACGCCGTCTGCATATTCTTTGGCAAAAGGCGTTGAGAAAAAAGCGTTGCCAGCATGGAACCCATTGCCTAACCAAATATTATCGTTTTTGATCAATGAGAAAACTTCTTTATAGGTAATAGCATTCAGGTTACTTATCATCACAAACAGTTTTCCCGATTCCATAATCCACGCTAAGAACTCACGAAATAGAGAAAAGGGTGGATTGGTAATGATAATGTCTGCTTCATCTCGCAACGCTTTCACTTCTTCGCTCCTAAAATCGCCATCACCATCTAAATATTTCCACTCCAAATCATTCATATCAATTTTGTTGTCATGGTTTTTATCCCGATCTAATATGTATATCTTCCCGTTTTTCAAAGATTTATTTCTGTCATACTTCGGACTATTTATTTCAAGATTGCTTGGTTGGTAATCTTTTCGTTCATCTGACTTCTTCATTGCATAACTGGTACTAATGAGTTTTCTTAGACCAAGCATCTCAAAGTTTTGCGCAAAGTATTTTGTAAAGTTACTCCACTCTAAATCGTTACACGGCAACAATATCGTTTTGTCACGAAATACATCTGGATTATATTCAACATACGCTGTCATTTCCTTTTCGATATCGTGATATTGAGTGTAGAATTCATCGTTTTTAGATTTCTTTGCCTTATATAAATTAGTGTTTTTCATTTGTTCGTCCTATTTTCATAAGACGAAAAGGTCGTTCATATTACAAACTTGTCCCTACTTTCACTTGTTTTTTGCTATCTCCTTCATTGATCATTCTGTCCAGTCCTTAAACAAACTGCTGTGCAGTCCTTAAACAAACTGCTGTGCAGTCCTTAAACAAACTGCTGTGCAGTCCTTAAACAAACCATTAAAAGAATAGTATTTAAAAGAATTAAATTAAAGAGAATAATAATAAGAATCCAGTAACGGATGACATTATTATTATTCTCTTTAATTTAAATATTAAAACCTTAAGAGCAGAGAGATAAAAAGAAAAGTAGAAACAGATTTGTGTTTTTGAAAAGTTATGCGTCTTACTCCTATAACAAGGAGAAACATAAAAATGGAAAACTTAGTACAACAAACAGCAAACACAAGATTTATCAAAGTAAGAGAGGACTTAATAAAGATTACAGGGGATTCCGTCTCAGCAATTATCTTGGATAGTTTTATTTCGTGGACTTTGACAAAGTACAAGATGGAAAAGAATAATGGTGTCAAAGATGAAGATGTTGATTACAGTTTTACAAGGACTTACTATCAAATAATGACCGACTGTTTCGACTTGTTTGGAAAGAATACACTCTCAATAAAATTGAAGAAACTGGAAGAACTTGGATACATCGAGAGAATTATTAGAGACTCTGACTTTAAGACAAATCGTTATCTCGTAAATAACAAGAAAATTAATGATGACTTGATAAAAGAGTTCGGTACTTTAAATAATGAGTCTAAAAAAGAAGATAAAAAGCCTGTAGAAAAGAAAGAAAAAGTAGAAGATGTTTGTGAGTTAAACGAAAGCGAGAAGGCTTTGTGCGATAAGTTCGTTGAAATAACGGGGATTACTTACAAAGACGATGACGAAAAATGGAACAATCCTTTGAAGTTTTATGCAGAACAAAATAGATCCGTGAAAGACATAGAAGATGCAATAACTCTTTTTCATGCGGCCAGAAATGCAAAAGGACAAGCATACATTCTTTCGAGTCCAAAGTCTCTTATAAATTTTGTAAACGCAGTTGATTCTAAAAGAATCAAGAATACTTCTTCACACACTTTAGACATCACGGGAGAGTAAAAGTAGAGACATTTTTGCAAAACAACATGGTAAATCGTCTATAGAGCAGGAGATAAAAAAATGACAAACTATAAAGAGTATAGAAAGTGGAACAAGCGCAAGGAAGATTTGGTCAAGTTAGCAGAATCAAACGAAGTTTTAATGGAAGAGATAAATCTTGTTTTTGAAAACACTTCGGCTAAATATGATCTAGAGAGCGAGTATGAACGTTTTGGTGAAAACGAAGTAAATCTCTACATTTTCGACAACACTATTGGCGGATTTTGTCTTTTAACAGACGACCAAAGAAATGATGCTGTTGCAAAAAAAGAAATTGAAGAAAGAGAAAATCAAGAGATAGAAAGAAAAAGGCTGATTGAAGAAAATAGAATAAGAGAAATTGTAGAAAATGAACTTGAGAGAAAAAGATACAATGAACCGATGGTGTACATAACGAGCGCAGAAGAAGCAGTTGAAAAAGATGTAGAAGTGAAAATAACAACTCCGCCTGACAAGATTGATAAATTTGAAATTGTAGGAAAGATAGTATCGTTAGTCATGTACACTCTTTTAGTAATTACTTTTACTCTAATTCTCTCCGGTTTCTTCCCCAACTTCTAAAAAAGTTGGGGATTTTTCTTTTAAAGACATTTGTGGACAGATTTGTAAAATGAAACAGTTAAACGTGTACTAAGTAGGAGAAAATAAAAATGAAAAATATCGCTGGTGAGGCTGTACTAAACTTTTGGCACGTTGAAAATGGTCGTTCTTTGGTAGTTCCTGACGGCGGGTTCGCAACACTGAAGGACGATTTTGAAATGATTAGTTACAACTACATTGATTTATGTCCGATGGCTGATTTGAAAAATCGTATGGGTAACACAATAAAACCCATCTCTATTTTTGAGACGATGCGTGTTGTGCCAATAGCTTACAGAGAATTTTGGGAGAGTCAGGACGGGGATACTTGGGGGTTTGACGAAAAAAGTAAAGGGACTTTGAAAAGTGAGTTCATTTTTGGACTGGTTGCCAAAGACAATGTTAGTAAAAAAGAGGACGTGGTTATTTTTGGACAGTTGACTCTCAAAGGCTATTCGGCTGGACAGTTCACTAAGAGAATTATCAGGAGAGTTCTCTTAGCGTGTGATCAGCAAGGAATCACTCCGAGAGACACGATTATAAATTTTGGAATCGACAAGTCGCAGAAATTTGATAATGGGGACGGCGAGAAAAAAGGCGTAACTCTCATCAGTCTGACAAGAGTCGAGACACACAAACTCGAAAGTAAAGACAGAATCAATAACTTTTTCAAGAATCTTGTGGCAAATGGCTGGTATGGAAAGTATATACAGCGTGATATGAGACAAGCAAAGTAGGGACAAAATTGCAAAACTGTAGAGATAACTGTCCTTATAAAAGGAGAAAATAAAAATGTATAAAGAAACAAGATTATTTTTAAGAAATTTTGAAGAAGAGAAAGAGACAGCTTTCGTAATAGAAAACATTTTTGAAGTGTTGATTGATATGCAGAACGAAATCGACACAGGCGTTGAAACTGAAAAACACCCAACTACTTTTGCAGAAATAATTAAAAGGGATGGGGACAGAATTCTTTTATCAATGAAAAAAAGTAATGAAACTACTAAACTCATAAAAGGAATGGATTATCAGCGACTCTCAAAAATGATGAGAGAACACATTAATAAAAAACTAAACAATGAGCCGACTATTTCTAGTCGGCTCTAAATTTGTGGACAGATTTGTAAAATTACAAACTCAATCGTCTATATGGTGGGAGAAACGAAAATGGGAAAAATAGACCAAAGAAGAATCCTGATTGAAGGGCTGAGAAAGATGAATGGGTTAGGCCGAGATAATTTTATACGGGGAGTCACTAACAGAAAGTTTGAAGAAATCTCATGGAATTACGCAGAGTTTTTTCAAGAAAACTACCACGGAAAAATTGATTTCATAGAAAAAGTTTTTGAATTAGATGAGACATTCTCAATTGAAAAAATAATTGAAGAAGTTGAATCAATAAGTCTCGATGATGAAAAAGTTATCAACAAGGGTGGGGTTATTTATAACTCAGAGTTTATCAGTGATGGTGAAAAAGGAAAATTCGTAATCTGGATAAACATTTTTAAAAAAGAAAGTGAGGAAGAATGAACGAAAAACTGTTTGACGTATTAGTTGAAATAATAACAAGAATTATCTATTTCATAGTCTTGTTATTAGAGTTTTTTGGACTTGTTATAGAGATTTGAGTGTCTACGTTGTTGGAGATTAAAAATGGAAAAATTAAAAATAACTGAATTGATGAAAAAGACAAGGATAGAAATACTGGAACTTCTTGAAAAGAATGAAGACAGTATTGTCGTCTATTCTATCTGTCCTAAATGTGAAAGTTTAGTAACGACAACTTATTCAAAAATTGAGTTTGAGTTTCACCTGTTTTGTCATCCATTTGATGAGGCTGTATCACTTATGGAAAACAGGTTTTGTGATGAGTGCTTTGCACCGATGAAGCCCACAGTAGACTTTTTATCGGATGAAATGGATAAGTATGTTTTAGAACACTATTCTCAATAACACAGGAAAGTGTGGACAAATTTGTAAAACGGGCGAGTCAATCGTCTATAAGGTGGGAGATAAAACAAAATGGAAGACGAACAAATTAAAGATGTAGTTGAAGAAGTAAAGACCAGACTCGATGAGTTATCAGCCGACTTTTTAGTTGAGACGGCATGGAAAAAAGAAGATGCAGTCACTTTGATGAAGGAACTCTTGGTTGTTGAAAGTGCTTGTAAACAGCGCATCGCAGAAAAAAGAAAAGAGTTCAAAACGCTAAAAACAGAGGCAGAGAGACGCGCAAATTGGGCTGTGCGAAAAGATTACGAACATCGCATAAAAATCATACACAGTAACTATCTATGCGTCTTAGAAACAACCAGACCGCACAAAAAATAAAAGAAAAGGAAAAAGAAAAATGGAAAAACAAACGTTACGCACACAATTTAATAACGAACAAACTAGCGACACTTTCGTTGAGCAACTTATAGAAAATGCTGTCGCTCTTGTATTCTCAAAACTCGACACTTCAAAAATTGATGGAACTCTGATTAATGTTTCAAATAAAAGCTATGAAGTTATCGGAGACATTGGACTCGGATTTAGATTTCGAGTTGGCGCGTCAATTGAAGATGGCTGTTTTGACTACGATGTTTATCTCTACTATCTTCTTGATTCTAAAATTGATTTGAGTATCAGAATTAGTGACTTTGGTGGAACGTATCCTGTTACTTTTGATGTAGATGATATTTCTGATGATGACCTCGAAGACTATATTTTGAATTCTTTTGTTAGAGACGTTTTAGACACAATCAAAGTCGAAAAAGAAACTCCAATATTTTTGATTTTGGTAAATCTTGTAGCTGAGTTCTTCAAGAGACTTTTCTGAAATAAGGTCGGCACACAGCCTAAAAAGAGCCTAAATAAAAGGCTCTTTTTTCTTATCAACAGAAATTGTGTACAGATTTGCGTTTTGAAAAACATCTTCGTCTTATAGGTAGGAGAAAAATGAAATGAATAACTATTTTGAAATTGACGAAGTTGAACTTGAAGATATGACTAACGAAGAAATAGAACAGGCAGAAAAGAATTTTGAAATGAACGAAATAGAGGAATAAAAAATGAGAACAATAACCATCACAACAACGATAACAACGGTCATAACAATTGAGAAAGAGACTGAGTACAAGAAAACTAAATTTAGAGAAATGACTGTAGATGGGATTCTAAAGTGGGCAAGAGAAAACTATGACTACTACGCAGAATTCGTGAAAAGTCCAGAATCATTGCAGAACGTTATTCTACAAGGATTGCAACAACGAAAGAACTTGAACGCTTTACAGTTGCTTGATTTCTTTTTCCTCATGAAGTTTGGACGAAAACGAAAAGTAGAACACAGTCGAGGAAAGTGGACTGTTGAGGGGCTTAGAACTTTTGAAAAGACAGGCAAACCAGGTCAAGGCAGAAAACTTATTTAGAAAAAACAGAATAGTAACAAAAGGGAGAGTCTAAACCACTCTCCTTTTAGGTTTTAAAAATCAAAAATTGAGAAAGGAAAGAATGGGGCAAATAGATTTATTGGAAATTGAAATGGGGATAACAGGTACAGACGAAAAAGAAACCTACAAAAAGTACATTCTCTCGCAGATAAAAAAACGTTATCAGAACAAGGCAAACTACGAAGACGTTTATGTCTTTGTCGTTGATTATTTGATAAACCACTTCAAGAAATACGATGAAAAGCGTGGAAGCAAAAAGACTTTTATCTTTTTTAAACTTAAGGATGCTTTTAAGTCTTGGGAAACGCAGTCGGACAGACTACATGACGATGATATTGATGATGATTTGTTTGCCGATTCTAAAAACATTCAACATTTTGTAGACGACTCAAGAGATGAACCGGAAAATGTTCTTGTTAGAAAAGAAGAACACGAAGACCTGGTAAATCATCTAAGCAAAAAGGTTGGATTTACAGGCAGCTATGATGTAAAACTTGAAAAAATTCTAAAGTTCCTCGCAAGCGACAGAAGATCCATGACTAAGGGAGATAAAGAGGTTAGGAAAATTTTGATTCAAGAGGCTCGTTCCTATTTAGTAATAGAGTGATAGTAAGTCATCTGGAAAGGAGGCGGGCAGATAAAAATGGAACAAGAAACAGCAAAATTCATTTTAGAAATGATAGACAAGTACGGAATAAGTGTAAGCGTGATGCTGTTCCTTTTTTGGGTTATTACATTCTTATTTTGGCCTTTCGCAAAAGAAATTCTTTTTAGATGGCTGAACGAGGTTAAAGAAAACACAAATTCTTTCTTGATTGCGTTAGAGCGTAGAGACGAAGAGTTGTCGAAAATAACATCAGTTTTTGTAGCAAATACAGAAAACTTGAAAGATTTAAAACAAGTCGTTGTTGAACACAAAGAAGAGCTAAAAGAGTTGAAAACAGATGTTGCAGAAATAAAGAATGTCGTTCATTCTTTGAGTAACAAAGATAGAAAAAGAACGACCGTTACAAAAGAAAAAGAAAAGGACAAAGTAAAAGATGGGAACGTATGAGTACCTTTGTCTTGACTGTAAAAAACGGATTGAAAGCAAAACAAATGATGTAACGTTTTGCGAATTTTGTAAAAGCGAAAACATTAAGAGAATTTGGAACACAAACTTTATTTTGACGGGGACTGGCTTTTACAAAACTGATAGCAGGGGGAAAACAAATGATGATGCAGTTCACATGTGAACTGCATAAACGGGGCGTTAGGTAAACGGGATACTCTTATCCTTGCACGATAAATTTGTGAGTTCGATTCTCACACGCTCCACAAAAAATAATACTGTACGCTAATTGTTCAGAAAGTCTAGAACTAGAGGTAGGGCGTGAAGTTGCATGGAAAAACATAACACATGCACAAGTTTCTAGTGATAGCACGGTAAAAGACGTAGAACTTACGAATCCGGTTGAGTCCTTGCGGGTTCGATTCCCGCTAGTATTATTTTTTATGCTGGTTTAGCTCAGTTGGTAGTAGCGCGAATTTTGTAAATTCGAGGTCGAGAGTTCGAATCTTCTCAATCAGCTCAAAAAATGTCTGTGTACCTTAACGGAAAGAGGATCAGATAAGCCGGAAAGCGGCCTCTGAAAGTTGCTAGTTCGACTCTAGCCACAGGCACAAAATTTTAGGAAGAAACTATGGAAGAAATAATTGAACAGAGAGACTTAGTTTTAGACAAAAAGAATAGCCGAAAGCACAATCAGAAAAATCTGACTGTTATCAAAAAGTCTTTGGATTCTTGTGGGGCTGGACGGTCTATTTTGATTGATGAAGAAAACAATGTCTTGGCCGGTAATGGAGTGATGACTGCGAATGGTGGTCGGCTAAAAGTTCGAGTTGTCGAGAGTGACGGATCTGAAATCATCGCTGTTAAAAGAACAAATCTGACGGAAGAACAAAAAGAAAGATTGAAGCTGTTTGATAACTATGCCGGTGATTTATCAAAATGGAATTGGGATGAATTGAAAATCCTAAGTGACTCAGACAACAATTTGATACAAGACGTTTTTGAGAATGACAGTCGAATACTTGGTAGGCTGTCAGAACTAAAAGAAGTCGAAATCTTTGATGAACTTGAAGAAGAAAATGCTGACGAACAGCCCGCTTATGTTTTGAAAGAGGGGCAAGAGTGGAAGGTGAACACAATAAAAATTCGTGGTTATAGCGATTTTGAGATGTTGAAAAAACTCTTTAGCTTACTTTCTGATTTACGAATCGGATACAAACTTTTGAACGCAGACGAACAAGCGGAAGAGTACGTTAGTAAACATGAACCAGTGAACATTGATTAGTACAAATGTTCTATAAACACAGTAACATGAGAAGGTAAAAAATGAAACCTGGCGCAAAGAGAAGAACAAAGGCAGAAATATTAGAGTTACAAGAAAAAGTCATCAGAATGATGAGTATGGGGATGACCTTTTTGCAGATAAGTAAGAAGTTAGAAATCTCTACAAAATACGCTTGGGAACTCTACAAAAAAGTAAAAGAACAGAGATTGCAATTAGCGACTGAGGACTACGCAACGATTATTTCAAACGGATACGATGAAGTTGCTAAGTCTGCACTCGATTTGTATGTTGAAGCGACACAGAAGAAAGAAATAAAAAATGCGCTTGCGGCATTGAAGTTGTACAACGATGCTTTGAAAAATAAGGCTGAACTGTTTGGAGCCAACAAGCCACAGAAATTTAGCTGGACGAATCCAGAAGGTGATCAAAGTGGGGAGTTGAAGATAATCTTTGATTTTCAGGAATAAACCTAAAAACGAAAGGGGAGAATGAGAGCAGTAAAACTAAAAATAAACAAACTCCATGCGAACCAAAAGTTTATCTTAGACAATGCCGGAAAATACAATGTAATTGCTTGCGGTCGAAGATTTGGGAAAACTGTTTTAGCGGCGCACCTTATTTGTATGTGCGCTTTGGGGGTAGAAAACAAGGGAAAAGGGCAGAAGGTAGCCTATTTCGCAAACAAATATGGAACAGTTTTGGAAATGTGGTATGCGCTTATTAACATTTTGAAGCCTGTAATAACGCATTATTCAAAAACCGATGGGCGTATTGAACTCATAAACGGGGGACTGATTTACTTCTTTTCCCTACACAATAAAGGCATAGACTCGGCTAGAGGAAAATCTTTTCATAGGGCTATAGTTGATGAAAGTGGTTTCATAAGAGAGCTTGAAGCGGCTTTTGAAAATGTCATTTCTGCTAACCTAGCAGATTACGATGGAGATGCGTACTTTCTTTCTTCTCCGGTCAAGAACTACTTTTACACATTGTTTTTACGGGGAAAAGAAGGAAAAAGTGAACACTGGAAATCTTTTCAATATTCAATTTACGATAATCCATACATCAAAAAAGAAGTGGTTGACCGGCTAATTGAGTTTTTGCCAGAAAGTGTTGTCAATCAAGAATATCTTGGACAGTTTGGTGATGGGGATTTGGGGTTATTCAAAAATCTTTTGAACAGCATGGGGGCTGAACAAACAGACAAACCAATTTTCGATATTGAAAAAGATGAAAAAGGCAACGATGTAAAAGTTTGGCATGAATACGTTTTTGGTATCGACCTTGCAAAAAGTCACGACTTTACGGTTATCACAGTCATTGACTCAACAACAAATGAAGTCGTTCACATTGATAGATTCAACGAGATTGACTACACATTCCAAGTTGACAGGATAAAGAAACTTTACGATACCTTTAGTCCAAAAATTGTAACTGTCGAAGAAAACAACGTTGGAGTCGTTGTCATCGAAATGATGAAGCGAATTGGAATCAAGGGGATAAAGAGTTTCAAGACAACAAATGTCAGCAAAAACGAAATTATTGACAATTTGCGAGTCGCCTTTGAAAAAGGATTGCTTGCAATTTTTGAACATAAGCAACTTCTTCATGAATTAAACGTTTTTGAAGCGAAGGAGTTGAAGGGCGGATCATTAGCCTATGAAGCTCCATCGGGGGACTTTGACGACTGCGTAATGAGTCTTGCATTAGCTTATTCACCGTTATCTCTCACAAAGAAAAAAGAAAAAAGAAAAGTGTTTTTTGGCCGAATGGGTCTTTAAAGGGAAAAGAAAAAATGGAAAACATAAGAAGTATTTGGGATTTAGAAGAATACAAAAAATATCACACAACGTTCTTGAGAAGGGTGCAAGAACTGGAGCGCAGACGAGCATACTATACCGGAAGCGTTTACGAAACTGTAAAACTTTCTGAAAGTTATCAGCCGGAAATTTATAAGGGAATCAAGAGTTTGTATCTTCCTTTGTCTTTTGCTGTAGATGTCGATGCTGGAATAATTCCGAGTGGCTGGAAGATGGATACAGAAAAAGTTACTGAAGAACAATTGTCGGCCTTTGAAATTGTAAAGATTGCGTCAGAGTTCATAACAAAGTCTGTTTTATTTGTCCACTACGGCGCAATGTTCGGAATTAGCGGATTGAAAATTGTCATAGAAAATGGACAACTTCCTTTTCTGTCGGCAATTGATCCAAGAGAATTTATTTTGATAAAGGATAGCCTTTACGCAAAATCACCAGATATGAGTATTTTTGTTACAACCGACAACGAAAATAGAGAAATTGCAGAAGTTATTACAAGGACTGAGGTTAAGAATTTTGTTGACGGCAAACTGATGAGCCTAAATAGCAAGCCTGAAATTTATGAAAATGAGTTCGGCTTTATTCCTTATGTTGAAATCTTACATATTGAAACAGGTGAAACGCTTGGAGAGTGTACTTTTCAAAAAGTCATTCCTATTTTGGATGAAGTAAACAAGTTAGCTACATTCCTCGTAAAAATCATTAAGCGTCATGCTGAACCCAAAGGACATCTTATATCCGAAGATTTAACAGAAGTCCCAAATTTTGATAATTCTGGTGATGATATCGTTGTTATTCCTGACCTTGATGCAAAACTTCAATTTGTCGCTCCGACAATGGACGTACAAGGTATTTTGAACACGGTAAAGGAGTTTTCAAAATCAATTGATGACGGACTTCCTGAAACAATTTTCAATAAGATTTCTGACTCAAGTAATGTGAGCCAGGATACGGTTGCGAAAAAAGCTACACCTTTGACAATAAAAATTCAACGGTGCCGACCAAATTATGACGCGGGATTAGTCAGAGCATTGAGATTGATTGGACGAGCAGCAGAAGTTTTAGGAATTTCTGAACTAAAGTCACTCTCTAAATTACATGACGAAGCGTTTGACGCACACAGAGAAATCATTCCTCTATCAGACATGGAAAGAATCAATTTAGAACTTGCAAAATTAGGGCTAGAACGAGAAAAAGCAATAATGCAGTCGTAAGCGAGGGGAAAGTAAATGTTGAGTTTACAGGAAATCTATAAGCTACAAAACGAACAAATAAAGATAGAAGAAAAAATAATTTCTTCTATCTTGTCGTCTTCCGGCAGAGTTAGGTCTGATTTACTTGACGCTGTTTATTCAAAGAACAACCTTGTAAGTGTCAGTTCATACTTTGACGATTTGGACAAGTTTGTCAGAGGGGTGTTTCTTTCAAACAAAGACGCTATCAATGAAATCATAAAAAGGATTTTTGAAACTCAATACGATTTTCTATCAACGCAGACAAGCCTTGTAAATAAAGGACTTGTTTATGAACGGTCGAGTGCTGAAAAACTTTGGGATGCTAATTTTGCTGGAAAGTATAAAAGTATCGAGAGCGTAAAGATTGACTTTGAGAATCAATTGAGACTGACTCGTATCAATAAAGGTGACTTGCAAGAAATGATAAACAGACTCTTTAAAGATATTGACAATGTTTCTATCTATAAGAAGTTTCAAAACAATCTTCAACTTGAGAGTGTCAGTAAGTTTTATCGTTACAACAACATGACGCTGGAAGAATACTATGCTTCTGCAGGGGAATTGAATGGAAAGAAAGTCACAAAAGTAGCTGTTGCACAAATCGACTTAAGAACGACTCGATGTTGTTTGAGAGTCCATGGCCAGGAACAAGAAATAGACAAGCCGTTTATTTTGTATGCAGACCCGACTCCGTTTGGGTCAAAACTTCAATATCCACCATTTCACTATAACTGTAGAACGTTAGTGATTATGAATTTTGAAGGGCTGAGTGACTGGTACAACAAGCGACTTATGAGACAGTCTGCAATCAATCAACGAAAAGAAAACTCTCAGAAAAAATGATTTAAGGGGGTATTTCCTATTAAGTAATAGAGAGAAAGAGTTGCAGAAATGCTGGCGTGCCTGTTTACAGGATTACAGTTTCGTTTTTCTCCTCTGTTTTGCAACTCTATCTCTCTACGATAAACCTGAATACCTGAGTATTTCGCCTCGTCAGCGACAAAAGACGTAAAAAGAAAAGGGAAAAATGGAAAACAAAGAAGAAACACAAAATAGTAATGAATCTCTAGAGAACGTTGAAAAGAAAAGCAACAACACAGAGCAACAAATTCCAAAATCTCGCTTTGATGAAGTAAACGAAAAGGTAAAAACTTTAGCAAGCAAACTTGCTGAGTATGAAACCAAAGAACGCGAAGCATCAGAAATCAAGATGAAGGAAGATGGAAAGTACAAAGAATTACTAGAAACAAAAGAGAACGAGATAAAAACTCTCAGACTCGAAACAGCAAAACAAAAAGTAGCAAACAAACTCGGACTAAAGGGGCGACAAATTTTACTTTTAGAAAGAGTAAAAGGCGAGACAGAAGAAGAAATGACGACTGATTTGAAAAACTTGTTAGATATGACAAGAGGGGAAGATGATAAGCCAGAATCAAGTGACAAGGCGGAAGACAAGAAAATAAACGGCTTTTCACAAAATCCAGATGGAAACAAAAATCAAAAAATGGATCACTCGAAACTATCTTCTGACGAAGTTCTAAAAATTATCGGTGTCTCACAGTAGTAGCAAAAAAACAAAACACAAAAGAAAAGGAAAATAGAAAATGGCTTCATTTAATTGGTCAAATATAGAATCAGTCGCAGTCGGCGTAGCCGCACGCGCAACAAAAGAACTCGAAACAAAGAGCATCATGCCTTACTTGGTAAACAGAGAGCATGAAGACGAGTTCATCAAACCCATGCAAACACTGAACATTCCTAAGTTCACGTCAAAATTTACCCCAGAAGACTATGTCGCTGGCGCAGCATTGACTCCACAGATTAGAACTATGGACACAGATCCACTCACTTTGGACAAATATCCTGCAATCCCGTTTGAAATTGAAGATACCGGTAACGCTGTCTCAACAATCAAACTTGCAGAAACAAACATCGTATCCGCAATGGCAACATTGATGGCATTGATGGACAAGGACATCCTTGCAACTTATGCTTCTTTCGATGACATAACCGCAATCGACGCAACAAGCACTTCTGGCCCAATCTCCGAAGACGAGTTCGTTGCCGCAGGAAAAGCATTGGACAACAACGATGTAGAAGACTATGACAGATATGCAATTTTGTCTGTTGACGCACACGCACATGTTGCACGCCTTGACGCTGTAAAGAACAGTTCTTACCAGGGTTCTGACGCATTCTTGGTCAACAAAAGAGGTTTACTTCCTGAATATTTGGGCTTCCAACCTTTCAAGAGCAACAAAGTTGCCGTAGCTTCAACTGAACACAAAAACTTGTTCTTCCAAAAACAAGCTATCGCATTTGCATCTGGAAGACTTCCAGAGTCCGGCGAAGGTTTGGGCGGATTTGCAGTAACTCGAAAAGCATCCAATGGTGTCTGGATCCGTGTTCAGTTCGGGCGTGACATTTTACACAGAAGTACCATCTGTGTAATAGACACATTATACGGAATCAAGGTTGTTTCACCAGAACGCGGCGTGGTTGTTCGCACAACTGTTGGTGCATAACCAATAACAAAAACTTTTGAGGAAAGGTGGTGAGTAACTATACATCACCACCTTTTTTTATTCGGGGAAACTTAGATGGACATAAAAAACTTACTCACAAATGGAAACTTTACGAAAAACATTTCTTATTGGACAAGAGAAAATGTTGATTATGTCGCGTCTGATGGCGATGATTTTTTGGGCGTTGCTAAGATTTCAACAAATGGCTACATCCAACAAAAATTTACGGCATCAACAAAGAAGTATGTCCTTAGTTTTGCTGTTCGTTCAAATTTAGAGACAGACACAATCACTGTTGAAATTAAAAATTCAAGTGACGCAGTTGTTGTTTCAAAGACAATTTCTGTTACAGATGTCTGGACTATCAACGAAATCAAACTACCGTTACCAGGTGGAAGTTACTACCTAAAAATTTCTTATGCAGGGGCAAGTTTTGTAAATGTAGATTCAATCTGGATTTATGACATTTCTCTCTCTCGTATGGAAATTGCAAAACAGGTTCACGAAAAACTTGGGACGTATGTTTCTGCATTGAGTTTTACTTATACACCGGCGTTTACTTATGACGTTGATGGAAAGCGGCTGGAGTCAAACAGTGAAGGAAGTTACACAAGTTCAATAAACTCTCAGTTGAGAAACTTTGACGCATTTGACGAAAACGGAGTCATTGACATTAGATTTTTGTCGGCAGATAAGACAAATAGTTTCATTGATGCTGTTTATGATGACATGCTTCAAAAGGTTCTCAAACACTATTCCCTGTTGACTGATGAAAATCACGGTGGATCAGGTGAAAAACTAAGTCAAATTTTGGACAACGCAATCAAGATAAGCGGTTCAAAAGCGTCTGATAAGAAACAGATTTCTTTCGCAAAGATAATTTACAACAGGGAGTAAAAATGGGGAAAAGTTTTGATTTACTCGCAAGTTCTACTCTCTTTGTCTACAGGCGGGCAATTGTTTCAAACAAAACCGGTGACGAAGTAGCTGTTTTATCAAACAAAAAGTGTACTGAACCATGTTCCATTCAACGGTACGGACGAAATTTTGGATATGACGAAGATGGAATTATCTCTGGAACAAAGGCTTTATTTGAAACCTACTTGGAATTAGACGAAAAGTTTGAGTTCAAACTTGGGGACAAAATTGTTGTTGATGGCGAAACCTACAAGTGTGCGTTTCCAGAAGTTCACAGAATAAGAAGTAGCAACAAGTTTCGTTATGGCCTCGTCTTGGAGAAATAGTTATGTTCAATTTTTACGGGCTAAACGAAGTAGAAAGTTCTGTTGACTCTTTCATCGATGCTGTAAGGGTTCGCGCTGGAAACAAGACAGACAAATACATAGAAAAGAAAACTGACGAAACGCAAGACTATGCAAAGAAAACTGTTCACAAAATTACGTGGAGTCTCCACAAATCTATAACAAAGACAAAAGAAACGTGGCGTGGAGAAATCTTTTTAGACCCAAAGGTAACAAACCCGAAGTCAAAGACAAAACCATTCGTTTATGGATTTTTTGAAAATGAGCGGGGCGGTGATCATGCTTTTATGGACAAGACAAGAGAATTTGCAATAAGAAGTGTTTCAAGGGATTTCATAGATTTACTGGGGTAAATAATGGACAGAGAATTAATTAGAAAAGCATTTGGACAAATCATTGAAACAGAAATGGTTGGAGAAGGGAAACTTTTATACGGAGTCTCTCCCGTTCCAGTCAAAGTGATTCCAGGAAGTCCTTTCGTGTTCATCCTTCCTGTTGGAACAAACAGAAGTATGGAATATCTCGGAACGAATGAGTGGAATGGAGCAGTAAAAATAGAAATTTCCGTAATTGTTCAAGTTTCAGATGGGGCAACATACACAGAAGTAAATTCATCAGACATCGTTGACAGAATTGAAAAGAAACTTTCTGAAGTTATTCTTGCAAACAAAGAAAATGAACTCTGGACAAACATTGAGTATGACGGCGAAACATCAATCTCACTTGGAGAAGTCGGAAAACAAGGGTACTTTTACAAAGAACAAATAACACTTCTTTTTGAAGTGATGTAACAAAGAACAAACAAAAAGGAAAAATATAAAATGAGCGGTTTCAGAACACAACAAATTAAATTACAGGTTGGACAACAAGCAACGAAGGGAACAGCCGTTCCTGCAACACGCCGACTTAGCTTACTCACAAAACGCAGCTTCAAACCAAATGCGGAAAAGTTGATATTGAGTTCTTTAGGAAGCCTTGATCCGGTAAAGCAAGTTGTTCCTATTTCACTTCTTCCAAGTGGTTCAATCGAAGGAAGCGTAACTCCACGACAAATGGTTTATTTCTTAACTTCTATGTTGGGAGAGCCGACACCGGTTGCAGCAGGTGCTAATTTCAAATGGACTTTTCAAAATCCTGGTGAAGACTTCAATTATTCTTATTTAACTCAAGAATTTGTAGATGGACTTTCTGGTGGAATAAACTACATCTTGAAAGACTGTATCTACACAATGCTTGAACTAAAAGGTCAACCAGATAAAGTTACAAACTTCAAGGCTGATTTCATGGCACTCGGTTTGGAAACAGGAACAGCAACAGCACTTACAGAAGATGACTCACTAGCAGTCAATCCGTTGAAGACAAAGTTGTACATAGATAACTTCGGAGTCGCACCTTTCACGACTTTGTACACTCAAGGCGGAGTTGAGTTCACACTCAAATACGACTCTAAGGCAGAAGCGGTAAAGTATATTGGGGCTGAGGATATCGAGTTTCAATTGCCAGAATCAGAGTTGACTTTCAAAATGAAATGGGGATCTGTTGCAAAGTCAATCTTTGATACAGAAATCACTACCTTCTTGACTAAGAAAGTTATTGGATTTTCACTAGTTGATGAAGTGTCTGGACACGGAATAAAAGTAACATTCTGTGGAATGGTCAAAGAAATTCCAGAAGTTCCATCCGATGAAAAAGGTGTCACAGTTGCAGAATACGTTTTCTCCCCAGTGACCGATCCGGCACTTGGGTACTGGATGAACATTGAAGTTATCACTGACATCTCAGCACTCTAAACAAAGACACATGAAAAAGACAGGTTTATTAGCCTGTCTTTTTTTGTTTAAGTCTTTTTGTTGAAGTCAATCCTATTTAGTAGTAGGAGAATAAAAAATGTTAAAAATTAAAAGAATTGACGCAGACCTTGAGAATTTCGGGGAAATTTGGGAACGCTATCTCGAGATCATGGAGAACAAGGAAAAGGTTTTTATGGACAGGACTCTTTTCAGGGCTTTTAAACAGTTTGTCGTTGATCTGGCTGAAGAACCCGCCGACAGAGATTTAGCAATGGCTGAAGTAAACAAACTCTCTGTAAAAGAACTTATGGAAACAATTAATGAAATTGGGAAAGCGGGAAGTGAACCGGCAGTCCCTTTAGAGAGTTAGAACAACTTTCTGCGTTTGAGTGTAATTTTGATAACGCAGAAATTCCTTTTTGGTTTTTTATTATTGATCTCGCAAAAGAGTTTCACTATAAACCGGAGGAAATTTTAAAGCTAAAAAAGAAAGATTTTGACAGGTTAGTCCTTTACAGGAAAACGATTAACCAGAGACAAATAAATTTACAAGAAGAAAAGTAGTGAATTTATTGGTAAGCGGGGAATAAAAAATGAGTGACGACAAGACAGTAAAAATTATTTTTGTAGGAGAAGACAGAGGTGCAGGTTCAATGCTCGCCGGATTAAAGGGCGGGCTTGCTGGAATCGCAACGGTTGCAGGCGGAATTATCGCCTCTAAAATTTTCACAGAAATAGCAAGCCAAATCAAAACCTTTGCGACAGACGGCTTCAACGCTGTCATGGCCGCAGAGAAATTGCAGATAAACCTTGAGTCTTTGGTTGCAATTGAAATGAAGTTAAGTGGCGTAACCAACAATATGGCTGACGCATACGAACTAGCAAAAGGCAAAGCCGCAGAATTGAGTGGCTGGCTAAGAACTCTCTCACTCACAAGTCCTTTTGATACGGCGACAGTTAAGGCAGCTTTCAACCAGGCGATGGCTTACGGTTTGTCGGCAGAAATGTCACAGACTCTCACGGAGTCAACGCTGAACTGGGGCGCAAGTCTTGGAAAAACATCAAACGATGTACAAGATTTCATTTGGGTTTTGTCTCAAATGAACAGCACAGGCGAAGTTACACAGAAGGACTTGTATCAACTTGCAAATCGTGGCCTAAACCTACAACTCATTGCTGAAAAACTTGGAACGACAGTCGATGGACTGAAAGACGTTGCTCCAATCGAGTTGATTAATGCATTCAATCAACTTAGCGATGAAGTCTACGGCGAAGGAATTGAAAGAAACATAAACAGTCTGTCGGCACTCACATCTTTCTTCACAGACTTTAAAGACTTTGCTTTACAGGACATCTTTACACCTGTTTTTGAAGTTCTCAAACCATTTCTTAAAGACATGCAGGAGAACATGCTTTCTCCTGAGTACAGCGAGAAACTAAAAAACTTTGGTTTGGCACTCGCAGATGTTGCAACAAACGCTATGACTTTTGTTGGAGAGGTTTCTGGAGTCCTGACAAACTTAACTGACATTGGAACTCTTTTACTTAGTGGCGAATATGACGAGTCTGTTGCAAAGCTAAGACAGTTTTTCGATTTTGACACGTCCCAAGATATTGTTAATTTTGTTAGAGACATAAAAGACTCTTTCACAAATCTTTTCTCTGGAACTCCTGAAGGTGGCGCAATTTTCCTGATGGAAATGTTTGGAGTAGAGAACACAAACAAAATCTTTGAGACGATAACCAGCATCAAGAATTTCTTCAACGAAAATCTTCCGGCAATTCAAGAAGTTTTCACACGAACTATGGAACCAATAAAGGTTGCTTGGGATGAACTGATTGAAAACTTAAACTCACAAGAATTTTATGCTTTCAAGGGATTAGTTCTTGAACTTCCTTCTTTGATGGAAATCGTGGTCGGAGCAATCACTGGAGTCCTTGTTTTAGCCTCTTTGATTATTACAACTTTTTTGTTGGCCTTTGACGACTTTGTTACTCTTACACAAAACGTTCTTGCAAGACTTGGATCCGTAATACAGTTTGCAATGATTTTTATTGAAGGTATTGCAAAGTTTCTTGTTGGTGTGTTTACGCTTAATGGCGAAAAAATCGCACATGGTTTAGCAGAAATGTCTCTTGGATTTTTTGGGTTTCTTAGTGAGTTAGTAATAGGAACTCTCGAAACAATCGTAGATATTGCAAAGTATGTTCTAAAAATCATTGCAGGGATTATTGACACCTTTGTCGCTCTTTTCACTGGAAATTTGAGTAACGAAGCATCCGCATTAGTAGATGCATTTTTCAACACTTTTCAGGATGGCATTCCTGACGAACTGATGAATAACGGAATAAATGTGACATACACACCAATCAACGGTAGTGGAATGAACGGAAACAATTATGCTCCCGGCCAAAACTGGCTCACACCAGGCACAAATTCTTCGCAGAATCCATACAACTCAAGTCTCATCAACAACAATTCGGACAGGAGTCTTGTAATAAATATTGGAAACTTTAGCGGTACTGAAGAGAACATTGTTAAGTTATCTCGCTCAGTAAAACAAACACTCGTAGATAACGGATATTAAAGGGACAAAAAATGGGAATAACACTGAAACTTAAAAGTGAACTTGGCGATGAAATAGACCTTACCGGAAACGATTTTATCTTAGAGGGCTATAGACCAACGGCTTCTGACTTGTCAGAGGTTTCTGGCACTATTGACGAACAACAGAACATTAGTTCTATAAAGTATCAAACTTTGAAAATCAAAATTAGTTTGACGATCCGCGCAAACATTGAGTCGAACAAAAATGCAATTTCTGTTTTCTTTCGGAAAGTTGTTGCAAACACAAACAACGGGCTTAATCAGAAATACTACTTCTCATACAAAGAGGACTCTACTTCTGCTGAAAGACAAACTCAAATCTACTCCGGCAAAATTATTATTTCTGACAATTACCTCAAGTACGAAAAGTTTGGTGGAGTCATGAAAATGACAATCAACATGACTTGCGCAAGCGTTTGGGAAGCGACTTCTGCAACACCTGTTTTAGTAAAAGACGGAGACACCTCTGCGCCTTCTTCTGATTTCTTGCTGGTAGATAATTCTCAAAATGTTACTGATGGAAACAAGAACTTTCTTGAAGTAGATACAACAGATTGTGATTATTCTTTTGATTCAATTCCTGTCATTCACTTCAAAAACAATGTAGCAGATACAGACTTGCACAAACTTGTCATCTACAAAAAAACAAAGAAGATAAACAGCGGGTACATGAGCGATTATGACTCAAGCATCAATCTCTTGGCCGGGGAAATGAACGGCACGGGAGGAACGATTGAAACGCTGACAGACGCAAAATATCTTGCGGGGCAAGCTGTCAGATACACATGGACAACTGACAGCACACAAAAGGTTTTCACAAAGAGATTGCAGGAATCCCAAAACAACAATTTTGTTGGGGAAACTTATAAGGTTTTCCTAGCTATGACTCCTTCAAGTAAGGCTGTTGATAAACAAACGCGGTTTAGACTGAAATATTCTGGAAATGCTGGACAAAGTTCAACAACAGAATGGTTTTATGCAGAGAACTCAAACTATCAATTTTCAACTATTTTGAAAATTGGTCAAAAGGGAGTTTCGGAACACGAATTTGTGATAACTCTTGAAGCACAGTCGGTCGGCGGTGACACACTAATTTTGGACTACATTGAAATTCTCCCTATTGAACAAATCTTAGAAATAAATTCTTTTGTTGATGGACTTGGAATCAATGATGGAACGGCAAATCTTATCGACAGAAGCGTTTACAAGAACATTGACTCAAGCCTTTATAAGAATAGTTATTACACGTTGAAGGGGAAACTTAGTATCACTCCTGACTGTAAACAAAGATTTTATTTTGTTGCGTACTGGCTTCCTGAAACGGGAGACACACTATCTTCTTATAAGAGAGCGCAATATTCAATCTTGGCAAAAATGGAAGAACTAAAAAGGTACTTGGTGTAAAAATGGCAACTTTAGAGTTTTATGACAAAGACAAAAACAAAATAAATGTCAACGGCAATCTTAACTTTTTGATTGAAAGAATCAAAAGAAAAGCTGTTGGCGGAAATGAACAACTTTTCTTTGATGTTGAAGGGGATGATTTATCTTTGGATGCTTTCCTGTACACAATGCTTGGAAAGTATGTTCGAGTCTATGATGATAGCCTTCAAGACGAAGGTTTTTTTGAAGTCGAAACAATGGACAGGTTCAAAGACGGAGTCAACTACAGGAAATCAATAAAAGAACTGTACAACAGATTTGCAGTTCAATACGTTGTGATAGTTGATAACGAAGAACAAACTTTTATAACTGACTACATCACAGATGAAACAAGTATTGAAACATTTGGTGAACGAACGAAAATTATAAACATCGGGGAATCAACTCAACTCTATGCAGAAACACGCAGAGATCTATTGTTTGAAGACTATAGACTTCCTCAACAAACAACAACGGTGGCACCCGCAAACACACAATCTAAAATTTCTGTTATTGCTGTCGGACTGTATTCTCGACTTGAAAAAATATTCTTTAAGAAAGATTATGCAGACACAGAGCTAGGATACTTTGATATTGAATTGTGGGATAACTATGCTGGACAAAATAGCGGCTGGTCAACATTTAATCCTCTTTATGATCAGCCTGTTTTTGAATTAGCAAACTCAAACGACATAAATTCAAATAAAACCTATATAAAACTCAAAAATGATGAAACATATAAAATTGCAAAAAAAATAACAATTCCTCTTGTGTTTCCAGGAACAGGTACTTTTGGTACTGTTATTGAACATGATAGTAGTGGAAATACGTTTAAAGTTTTCAGACAAATATTTTTTAACAGAGATATTGTTATAAATATTAGAAAAGATAAAAATGGTGTTCCTGATGAAATAATAAAAACGCTAAGAATGGATAGGGTCTATCCTGGAACATCAGTCCCATACTATACCCAAGATTCTTTAACTCACCCAACAACAATCGGAGGAGGAGAAACTATCACTATTTACAGACCTCCTGAAGCAGAATACCCACACAACGAACCATCTTTGACTGGGTTTAATTTTAATCATAATATTCCTGACCTTCCTTATGGATATTTTCATGTGTCGCGTGTTTATGAAATTCCATTTGATCTTGAAAACCTTTGGTTAGAAAAAAACGAAACTTACTGGATTGAAGTAGAGCCAGCAGAAATGGAATGGTATCAGAGATGGCAGTACCCTTATACCCAACCGTGGGATGGTTTCAATTATTCTATGACTTATTATAAAAGACCAAGAATAATGATGCCGTACACACCGTTATTCTTGGAAAAAAGAACAGTTGATTATGACAGAACTGAGTACGGAGAGCCATACACAGTAAAGGATGGCGTTTTTACAAAAATAGAAAATCCTGCCGCAAATATTTATTATGCGCCTCAGTTCAAAATTGAATACGAATATGACTTAGAGTCTTTGATAAAAACGGTTTTGGAGCAAAGTAATCTTTTTGACAACGTGTTTGTTGATCAAAACGTTGTAAACGGAAATATTGAAGTAACTCAATTGCTTCTAAACAACAAAAGTGTTCTTGATGCTCTCAGCGAGCTTTTTGATTTAGGAACTACAGAAAAAGAAAATATTGTTATTTTTGTTACACCTGATAGTGACATCGTTGTTACTATTCAAGACAAACAAAATGCTGGAAGTAATTTCTATCTAAGAATTGATAAGAACAATAAACTCTATAACGCAGATGGATCTGAATACAAAAGGACTTGTCCTGTCGGGTATTGGGGGAAGATAGACATTATCGACCAGATGAACGAAAACCTTGCGTCTGGTGAAAATAAATTCTTTTATGTTTCGTCTTCTGAATTTGATTTCAAAAGCAACGAATACACTTATTCTTCAGAAAGTATACAAAATCAGAGTACGGATTCTGCAAGGGTCATTAGTGGAACCGGTGGCAGTACGGCAGACCCACAATACTTAACAAAGGCGGTTTACGACTCAAATAACGATGGAAAAGTAAATGCGGCAGTCGTTGCAGATAGCGCAAACGGTTTGTTGGGAAAACAGATAGACTCGTCTACTCTTGCGCACAACAAGTTTGTAAAGTTTGATGCGGCCACTCAAAAGTTTGTTGGTGGTGATGCTGTCGGCGGTGGAACAGATTTTGATATTTTGGACGGGGGAACTTGGTAAATGACTACAAAAAACACACAAATAATCATGAAACGCGGTTTAGAAGCTGGTTTGCCGACTTTATCGGTTGGTGAATTTGGTTTTACGACCGACTCCCACAGACTCTTTATCGGGAGTCCTGCCGGAAACATTGAAATTACAAATCAGACTCCAGACCTGTCGGCCTACATGTTAAAAAGCATTTACGACAACGACCCGCCTGGCTCATCTGGTGAAGGGCTTGTTGATCAAGCCGAATCTGTTGAGTGGCTCGGAGTCATGCACGTTCCTTCACAAGTTTTGAATTTGACTCAGACAGTCATTGACGAGAGTCATGCACACTCAAACAAGTCAGTTCTGGATGATGTTACTCAGACGCACTTGGATAACTCGCATGACCCAAAAATTTTAGGTACAAAAGAAATTGACGAGTCAAACATTGGAAACAGAAAAGCGGTTTTCTATTTCACAAGTGATGGAAAAATACGGTATGATGACATTTTCGGTAGCAAAATAAACGAAGAAAATCACATAAAAACTGTGGAATTTGATTGGGAAGGAGTCATTGCGATTGGAGAAACAGGAACTATCTCAACAAATAACGCGCCTTATTCAAAGACAATTGACAGAGTTCTCTTGATTTCAGATAACGCACCGTCTGGAACAGACTTGAAAGTAGCTATTTTTGTTGGGGGACAAAACGTAATATCAAACGGACTTGGTTACATAACCGTTCCACAAGGTTTATTCTCCGGTTCATTTTTGGAAGAAATTGAGTGGGGAAGCAATACATCAATCACTTACGAAATAATTGATTGTGACCCTGTAACTCCCGGTGGTGGTTTTTTGAACATACTTGTTGAGAGTTACTGGAAATACGATGTTGAAGACCTTCACATTCACTATAACCTTGATGTTTTAAATCAAATAAATCAAGATAACGTTCACGCTCACTACAACCTTGATGCATTGAATCAAATAAACGAAAGTCACATACATTATCCAAACGTTTTAGGCACAAAAGTCCTTGACGAAACAGGTATTGCAGATGGGGATGTAATCAAATATGACCTTGCCTTAGACAAATGGGTAGTGGCAGCCGACAATGCAGCTTCTCTATCAGGAACATTTAGTCTTGATTGCGGATTATTTACAGAAACACCAAGTTTTGAAATAGATTGCGGTACTTTTTAAAAATAAAGGAAAAGAGAAAAATGACAGCACCATTTAAAGTTTTACGAGGTTTAGAAATAGATTTGCCAGTCCTTGATGAAGGAGCAATAGCTTTTACAACCGACTCTCACAAGTTTTTTGTTGGGAGTTCAACAGGAAATGTAGAAATCACAAATCAAGTAGCAAATATGACAGACTATCTTGACAAGGCGACTTTTGACGCAGATGACGACGGAGTCGTAGATGTTGCGGCGTCTGTGGACTGGTCAGGCGTTCAAAATGTTCCTACTCAAGTGTCAAATTTAACGCAGGATGTTATAGACGACTCTCACGCACACAACAACACTACAGCTTTAGATAATGTGACACAGTCTGTTGTTGATAATTCACATGCGGCAAACGTTTTAGGCACGAAAGTTCTTGATGAAACAGGGCTTTCTGACGGGGATGTTATTAAGTATGACCTTACTTTAGATAAGTGGGTAGTTGCAAGCGACAACGAAGGAACTGGTGGTGGAAGTGGCGGAGTATACGGAAATTTCTTCCCAATTTTAAACGGACTTTCAACTCAACGCTTTATCTTGGGAAATGCAAGTAACTATTCTTTAGCTGGAGCATCTTTTGGAACTGATTTGATTACTTATGTTCCATTTATTCCGGCCAAAAATGTTGAAATAACTAAGTTGGGTGGATGGCCGACAACGAGCCGAACAGGTAATTATAGAGTTGGAATCTATTCTTCTCAAAATGGTTTGCCTTATCAACTTTTGGTTCAAACCGGAAGTATTACACAGGTAAATACAGTTTTTGTTGAAGAGACAGTCACAACTACTGAACTCATTGCTGGAAATTTGTACTTTGCCGCTGTTGTTGGATCTGCATTGAATTATCAGAAAAGATTTGTTCGAGACAATACTCGAAATAACTTTGGTTTGGATATCGCAGGTGGAACAGAACTTCTATACAAGTTCACAGAATCAATTGCGGCTGGTTGGTCAACTATGCCCGCGACAGCCGGAACAGTGGCGGCGGCAACAGGTGATTTACCTTGTATTTTCGCTCAGGTTCAAGACGTAGCATAAGCAACTCTATAAAAAGGGGAATAATGAAATACTGGACAATTACAACCGCAAATTTGCGGGAAGAAGCGAACATAGTTTCGAGAAAGACTCTTACAATCGCGCCTTTTCAAGAACTTTTAGTGACAGGACTTGAAAACGATTTCTTTGAAGTTGATTATCGCGGCAAAAGGGGATACGTTTACAAGCCACTTCTCGAAGAACTTGTTGAAACTGACGAAATAACTGACTTAGACAAAAATGTTGTAGAAATTGATGAAGATGTCAGAAACAAAACGAACTCAGCTAAACAGTACATTACGGTCGAAGGTAAGACTAAATATAATTTGTGCGGTCAGTTTTGTGTTGCTTACTCAAACAACGACTCAATCATGTCGTTCTTGAACAAGTGGAAATCAAAGTCGCCTATGTACTACGCTCTCTCAACGCTTGCCGACAAGCCGACAGGCGTACCTGTTTTAAAGGATATGCAAAGCGTTTATCACAAAAACTATTTTGATTTCAAAAACTTGTTGACTGATGAGATTGCAGGATTTTTGATTTCGCCTGTTCGTATCAAGAAACTTTTGCAAAATCATAATTTGATTGTCGGGTTGAACATAAACTCCGCAGGACAGGTTATAAAAGGACGTGCGATTGGTCATTGGGTCTGTTTTGTAGACATTGAGCCTAGCGGAATCAACAACGCAAAAATCAAAATCTATAACCCATATTTAAACAGGATGGAGATTATAGATTACAGACTCTTACTTGAGTCGATGACAGCCGGAATTTGGAACAACGCTTATACGGGATTATGGATAAAAAAGGACTAGATTTCTCTAGTCCTTTTTGTTATCTAAAAAAGTTATCTACAACAGAATGTGTTTTGTGATTTTTGATAACGTCATCATCATCCAGATCTTGAATGTAAAGTTCTGTTGTTTGAATGTTACTGTGTCCCATGTTTTGTTTAATTTGAATGACTCCAAGCCCGGCTTTCACGGACATTTTTGCATAAGTTCGCCTAAGAGCATGAGCGGAGAAGTCTACTCCAGATCGTTGAGAGAGTCTGTCAAACATCGAGTCCAAACCCCACGCAGTCAATCTTCCTCCGTCAAATGTTTGGAAAATTGGGTCAGCAGCGTTTGTCATATCAACAGTCGTTCCATACTTTTTTAGAAGTCGCAGAACTGTAGGACTTACTGGAACGACTCTGTACTTTCTTCCTTTTCCTTTTAGAACACTTATCAAACCATCTTCCCAATGAATATGTCCCCAATTTAACGAAACGACTTCGGCCAGCCTCAAACCTGTATCAACACACAGATAGATAATCGCTTTGTCTCTTATTGAAATACACGCTTTTACAACATCTTTAACATTTTCAATATCCAAAACCTTTTTTGCCTTTCTGACAATTTTTGGCATTTGAAATTTTGGGTATTTTTCAATTATCTCGTCATCAATACAAAAGCGCATGAGAGTCTTAATTGTTCTGGCATACTGGTGAATGTAACTATCTGACAAGTTTCGTTCTTGCATCTCAGCCAAAAACTCTCTGATTACAGTAGAACTTATTTCGCTTGTCTTTTTAATTTCTTTATTGTCAAGAAATTTTTTGAAGTTTGCGATATTTACCTTGTACAGAGAGATAGTTCTTTCAGTACAACCTTGAGCTTTGCGCGACAGTATGAACGATTCTGTAGCGTATTGAATTGTTTCAATTTCGTTTTGCATTTGTTTTCTCCTTTTTTATTATAGGCAAGTGCTATGCAAAAACGAGTGTTTTCTAAAAAGCTGTTTAGAAGCTGTTGGTTGTTTTTTCAATATTCAAAACCTGTTAAACAAAACAACCACCAGATATGGCGGTTGTTAAGCATATTTTGGCCGTTTAAGGCTACATGTGGTGGTAAAAGCTCAGGACATTTTTTACAAAAACCAACCTGCATCTTAGAAGGCTGGCGCTCTGTCCATTGAGCTACGGGGGCATTTCTATCAGTCCTGTACCGGACGAATACCCTTGTAGACCCGCGCGCCTGAGAGCGTGGTCAGAATGATATTGGCCGGGCGGCCCAGCCGGTTGGATAGTTCGGTGGCCGAGAGCGGGCTGTTGCCGTTGGCCAGGAAAACCCGAAAAACGGCTTCGACCATGGCGGTTTGGCCGGTCAGGAATTCGGGCTGGCGGGCGCAGTGGGCCAGGATGGCCTGCTGGATGCCGTTCATGGGGCGCACTTCGGCGGTTTCAGGATCGACAAAATCTATCAGGTCGCCAACGCCATGCTCGGCGAACATTTCTGCGTGTTCGGGGCAGAGCAGACCGCGCAGGTGAACATGCCAGTCGTTTTCGCTCTGCCGCCACCAGTCGAAATCGATATGATAGCGGGTGTTCAGGGTCGGTTTGACGAGGCTCATGGCTTACTCCTCACCTTCGCCAGTTTCGGCCAGGCGGAAATATAAATCACCAATATGATTAAACTCGCTGTTCGAGGCCAGCAAGGCCAGCAAGGGCGCGGGTGGAATGCGCCGCAGGATGTTGACAGCCGAGTATAGTTCCTCGGCGTGGACATGCCCCTGCGGGGTGAGTTTCGAGAGTTCGTGCAAAATGTTTTTAACAATCTTTTGCAGCGGCTGGCGGCTCTTGGCCATCTGTGAAACCGCCTTGTCGATGCCGGCGGCATCTGGGACGGCAATTACCATGCGGTCATGATACTCGCAGGCGACTTCCTGGCGCAGCAGGGCAAAAACAATCCCGCCGTCTGAACCGGCCAGAACCGTCCGAACCCAGTCTTTGGAGGCTTTGCGGGTTTTGGCTTCAAGGATGACTTCGCCCCGATTCTTCGAGCGGCGAATGACAATTTGCGCGCCGGGAATCAGTTTATTCTTCTCGAACCAAGCTGCCAGCCCGTAAACATAGCCATGCTCGCGCACCACCCAGGCCGGGATTTTCTCGCCAGTCTTGTCGTCCACAAGCATGAAACGCACACGCGGCGACTCGTAGGCGGTCGGGAAGAAATGCAGCACGCGCGGCGAAACCGGCAGGGTTCCCGAACGCCAGTGCGGGTAGGTCAGGGTAATCGTGGCCTCGTTGGCCTTGGCGGGTTTTTGTTCGGTTTCCGAAAACTCGTCATCCAACTGGTATTCGATTTCGAGCATTTCCTCGGTCAGCAAAGAGCGGTCGTATTCTATCGGGTGGTAGGTCAGGGCCGCCGGGGGCAGCTGGACTTCATCAGGTTCGAGGCGTTTCAGGCACCAGAGTACCTCGCCCGCCGGGCCGACCTCGTCGAATCGGCCGTCCTCCTGCAAAGCATAGTTCAGCGAAAATTCGAGCAGGTTGCGGCTGACGCCGTCAGGGGCGCCAACCTGTTCCATTAGTTCCGAAATCGAGAGTGGCTCACCACCCGCGACCTCGATGACCGCTTCGGCCAGGTTCAGGTGGCCCTCGTTCATATCCACAATCAGCGCGCGTGGGAACCACTGGCCCGCGCTGCGTATCAGGCTGTCGTCGGCCTGGAGGGCCATTTCCAGCTTTTTGACCAGACTGTCGCCGTATTGCTCAAGGATGGCGTTCGGGTCAGATTCCGGGTTGGGAGATTCCTCGACCGGGTCATTCAGGATGTGTTCCGGCAGCGAGGCCGCAAACAGGCGGGTGGAATCGTCGTCGAATACGACTTCCAGCACATCGAATGCGCCAACCTCGGGATTATTGCCGGGGCGCACAGAAAACACCTTGCCCTTGCGCCAGTTGAGCGCAGGGAAAGCCAGTTTTTGGCCTTTTTGATATGTTCCTTTTGGCAGGAAAATTTCACTGTCCCCTTTTTGTTGTTTTGCGAGCGCTTCCTGTTCGTACCGAATCCGCTCTTCGACAAGCACGCGCGTCATATCGCGTTCGGGCAGCGGGGTCTCGGTTTCAAAAAGGTAGTTCTGCAGGAAATCAATATCACGTTTGGTGACAGCAAAATTCAGCCAGTAATCGGCAGCCAGTTTTGGTTGGGTATTGGGCATAGAAATCTTCCGCGCTGTAATTTATTTGCCCGCCTGCGGCAGTTTTAATCACAAAGAATCAAAATCTGCCCTTAAAACCAGGGGACAACTTATTATACCCCAAGATACTTTGTGCTATAATCGATATACTATGCGCGAACTATTCACAACCGTCAAAGATGCTAATAATTCCCTGCTGGCCGGCTGGTGTCGGACCGGCGGAATTGTCATTCCTGCCTGAGTTCGCTTCTTTTTCTACATCACCAGTCGCCCAAACGCTAATGCGGTGGGCGATATTTTTTGTCAGCAATCATAATTCAGGAGGCCAGAATGTATAAAACTCACACTTGCGGCGAATTACGTTCCGCCCACATCGGCCAGACCATAACCCTGGCGGGCTGGGTGCACCGCCAGCGCGACCACGGTGGGGTCACTTTCATCGACCTGCGCGATCGCTACGGGCTGGTACAAATCGTCGGCGACCCGGCCCTGCCCGGCCTGGAAGCCATCCAGGACGCGCGCCAAGAATGGGTGCTGCAAATCAGCGGCGAAGTCCGCCGCCGCCCCACGGGCGCAGAAAACCCCAACCTGGCAACCGGCGAAATCGAGGTGGAAGTCAAACAGTGTCAAGTGCTGAACCCATCCAAACCGCTGCCTTTCCTGATAAACAAAGACGAAGACACCGACGAGAACGTGCGCCTAAAATATCGCTATCTCGACTTGCGCCGCGAACGGATGCAGAAAAATCTCATCCTGCGCCACAAGGTTATCAAATTCATTCGCGACTACCTGAGTGAGCGCAACTTCATCGAAGTCGAAACGCCCTTCCTGTTCAAAACCACCCCCGAAGGGGCGCGCGACTTCCTGGTTCCTTCTCGCCTACAACCAGGCACCTTCTACGCTTTGCCGCAATCGCCCCAGCAGCTCAAACAGTTGCTGATGGTCGCCGGGATGGACCGTTATTTCCAGATTGCGCGCTGTATGCGGGATGAAGACCTGCGCGGCGACCGCCAACTCGAATTCACCCAACTCGACCTCGAGATGTCTTTCGTCGAGCGGGATGACGTGCTCGACCTGGTGGAGAGCCTGTTTACCGCTATGGTTAGAGAAATCCTGCCTGAAAAGCGGCTGTTGGCCACTCCCTGGCCGCGCCTGACCCATGCCGAAGCGGTCGAACGCTACGGCAGCGACAAACCCGATATGCGTTTCGGCATGGAGGTCTACAACCTGAGCGACATTTTCGCTGGCTCTGACTTTCGCGTCTTCCAGATGGCCCTCGAAAGCGGCGGCGTGATTAAGTGTATTGTCGCGCCGGGCTGTTCGGAATACACCCGCAAGGAAGTCGACGCCCTAACCGAGTTCGCCAAAACCCAGGGCGCCAAAGGCCTGGCCACCCTGGCGCTCAGCCCCGAGGGTGTGCGCGGCACTGCCCAGAAATTTATCAAGCCCGAAGAAGTCGAGGCCATTCAACAACGCACCGGGGCCAAAACCGGCGACCTGGTACTGTTCGTGGCCGATTCGAACAACGTGGCAAACAAGACCCTTTCGGCCCTGCGCCTCTTGTTCCGTGACAGGCTGGAACTGGCCGACCCGAACCTGCTGGCCTTCGCCTGGGTAGTCGACTTCCCCATGTTCGAGTGGAGCGAGGAAGAACAAAAGTGGGACGCCGCCCATCATCCCTTCACCATGCCCAAAATGGAAGACCTGCCCAAGTTCGAGACCGACCCCGGCCAGATTCTCTCGGACGCCTACGACATGGTGCTGAACGGATACGAAACCGCCTCCGGCTCGATTCGTATCCATCGCAGCGACATCCAGCGCAAGGTTTTCCAACTTCTTGGGCTAAAGGACGAGGAAATCCAGTCCAAGTTCGGGCACATGATTGAAGCCTTCGAGTATGGCGCGCCGCCGCATGGCGGCATGGCTCCCGGCATCGACCGGCTGGTGATGATTTTCGCCGACGAGCCCAACATCCGCGAGGTGATAGCCTTCCCCAAGAACCAGGCCGGGCGCGATGTCATGGCCGACGCCCCCTCCCCTGCCAGTGAGCGGCAGTTGCAGGAACTACACATCCGCGTGGTGGAACCGGAAAAAAGCGAAAAATAGACAAAAAGGGGCGGGATTTCCCCGCCCCTTTTTGAATTTACTCTTTGAGAGTTCCCATGATAAGTTCCCGCATTTTTCATAATTATCAGAGAGCTTTCAAATTGACGGATTAATCGCACGGCAGGATATGCTATAATAATTTTATGGAATCAATGAACACCCCTCCCGCTAGCCCACAAAGCGTGCAAACGCCCCCACCGCCGGTAGACCCGGCTGTCGAGCGCGAACGCCGCAAAATGGTAATCACCCTGGCGATCGGCGGCATCCTGCTGGTGGTCTTCATCGTGCTTGCCATTATCTTCCTGATGACGACCGACCCTGCCAATACCAGCAAAATCAGGGATATTTTCATCATCTTCATGGCGCTCGAATCGCTGGTGATTGGCGTGGCGTTGATTGTCCTGATTGTACAAATTTCGAGCCTGGTCAACCTGCTGCGAAACGAAGTGCGTCCCATGCTCGAAGCAACCAACGAGACCCTCAATACCCTGCGCGGCACGACCGAATTTCTGGGTGAAAACCTGGTCGAACCGGTCATCAAACTTAATTCCTACCTGGCCGGGTTGCGCCGCCTGATGGATATGATTGGCCTCAAGCAAAAATAAACCGGCTCGTTTACAATGAGCAATAATCCGCACCAACACTCTTGAAAGGAGAAACACTATGTCTGACCGTGATGAATTTGGAGCATTCCTGGTAGGTTTTATCGTTGGCGGCCTGGCTGGCGCCGTGGCAGCCCTCTTACTGGCCCCGCAGTCGGGTGAAGAAACCCGCGCTGTCATCAAAGAACGCTCGATTGAACTGCGCGACCGCGCCGCCGCCGAGGCTGAAGAAGCCTGGAAGCGCGCCGAGGAAGCTGCCCACGAAGCCCGTGAAAAGGCAGAGAAATTTGCCCACGAAACCCGCGAAAAAGCCGGCGAACTGACCAACCAGGCCATGGCCCAGGGTGAAGAAATCACCCTGAAAGTGCAGGAAAAAGGCAAGGAACTGGCTGAAAGCGCCAAAAAAGCAGTCGCGCGCGGCAAAAAAGGCGCCGTCGACGCTATCGAAGCCGCCTAACCAGCCCCCGGCACTTTCCGGCCAAACCGGAAAATCAAATACCAATAAGACCTGAGCGCAGGTTCGTTTGCGTTTGGGTCTTTTTGCATTCCAACTTACAAAATCGTCATCCGAGATGCTGACACAATCTCACAAAATCCTGTAAAATACTGCCCATGGAAACTCTCGCGCTCGCCTTTTTGGGGCATTTGGTAGGCGACTATCTTTTGCAAACCGACTGGATGGCCCAGAACAAAAAACACCTGACCCTTCCGTGCGCCATTCACAGCGCAATCTGGTCGGCCTGTGTGGTGCTCTTTACCGGTTGGGGCTGGCTGCCCTTCCTCGTCCTGTTTGGGTTTCACTTCCTGCAAGACCGCACTTACTTCATCCGCAACTGGATGCGCTGGGTCGGGCAGGACAACTTTGCCACCGGCCCCTACGCCCCCTGGAGCATGGTGATTGTAGACAACACCTTCCACCTGCTGCAAATCTGGCTGGTGTGGAAGTTCCTGGTCTAGAAAAAAAATCACCCGCAACAAATCCCCGGTTTCGCTCAAGCCGGGGATTTTTGATTCTTGACATTGGGGAAAATCTATTATATACTTTGTTTAGTAACAACTAAACGTTCTAAACGAGACAAGAGATGACAGAAGACACAAACAACATCAAACAAAACTTTGTCGAAGGCCTGAGCGGAATCAGCAGTTTTTGGGGTTTCCCGAAAGGCATGGGCGCGATTTTCGCCGTCCTTTATATCTCCCCTGCCCCGCTGTCGCTGGATGAACTGGTCGAGCAGACAGGACTGACGAAGGGAGCCATCAGCACCAATGTGCGTTCCCTGGCCCGCATGGGACTCATCCGCCCGGTGACCCGGCTCGGCGACCGAAAAGACTATTACGAAGCCGAAACGGACTTCTACAAGTCGATTCGCAACATCCTGAAAGAACGCCAAAACAGCGAGTTCGACGGGGCGGTCGCTTCAGTTCGGGAAACGCTGTCGAAACTGGAGGCAGGCCAGGGGGCGTTCGCTCCGGCGGAACGCGCTTTTTTAACGGAACGGGTGCGGGCGCTGAGTGACTTCTTTAACGCGCTCGATTCCCTTACCTCCGCCATCTCCCGCCTGGATGGGTTGGGGATGGGGACTGTCCAGACGGTACTCAAAATTTTGAAGTAATGCAAAATGGCATTTTGTGCCACAAACCGAGGCACCCGCCATCGGTGTCTTTAATGTTGCCTGTTCACAAAAAAGGAGAGTTTTATGAATACCATTCTGATTTTCCTGACCCAAATTGCGCTGACCATCGCGGCCTGCCTGCTGATTGCCGGGTATATCCGCCCGTTTTTGAAGCGGGTGCTGGTCGATTTGTGCGGCACGGAGGAGCGCGGCCAGTTTTGGACGGCTTTTTCGAACATCATGCTGGTGGTTTTGCCGGTCATTTTTGGGCTGGGGTTTTATCCGCTAGAAACCAGCGCGGAGGCGATTTTCTTTGAAGTTGCCGGGCAGGTGCGCTGGAATTTGTTTGGGCTGGTCATGTCGCTTGTGGCGATTGGCGGGGCGGTTTCAATTTTCGCCCTGTTCGCGCCGCGCCCTAACGTTAATGGATAAGGAGTTTGAGATGAAAACTGCTGTTACCGGTGCTTTTTCGTACTCGGGAAAATACATTACCCGCCGACTGCTGGCCGAGGGGCACGAGGTCATCACGCTGACGGGACACCCCAACCGCCCCGACCCGTTTGGTGGCGCGGTGAAAGCTTATCCGCTCGATTTTGACGAGGCGGGCATGGCCGCCAGCCTGAGCGGGGTGGATACGCTATACAATACCTATTGGGTGCGCTTCGACAAGGACGGCAACACCCAGCCGCGCGCGGTGGAGAATACGCGCAAGCTGGTCAATGCTGCGGCGCGGGCCGGGGTGCGGCGTATCGTGCACATCAGCATCGCCAACCCTTCGGCGGAATCGCATTTGCCGTATTACTGGGGCAAGGCGGCCAACGAGAAAGCGGTCGTCGAGAGCGGCATGAGTTATGCCATCCTGCGCCCGACGGTTTTGTTCGGCATGGAGGATGTGCTGATTAACAACATTGCCTGGCTGCTGCGGCGTTTTCCGTTCTTCGGGCAGATTGGGAATGGGCAGTATGGCATCCAGCCGGTCTATGTGGATGACCTGGCGGCGCTGGCGGTGCAGGCCGGGGCCTGCACCGAAAACCTGACCTGGGATGCGGTCGGGCCGGATATTTTCACCTTCGATGAGTTGGTGGGTTTGATTGGGGAGAAAATCGGTCACCCGAAGCCGATTCTGCACCTGCCGCCGGGGCTGGCGCTGAAGGCGG
>Ga0208244_100265_pt1 | contig 58718 bp, 66 predicted proteins | sample SubbioCR12Aug_5A_FD_184828 | JGI IMG/M metagenome (GOLD analysis project Ga0208244, IMG submission 184828) | Serpentinite rock and fluid subsurface biosphere microbial communities from McLaughlin Reserve, California, USA - CR12Aug_5A (SPAdes) | ecosystem: Environmental > Terrestrial > Deep... | reverse complement strand
CTGAAGTTTCCCAGTTTTTCGAGAGTATAAGTATTAGAGAATGCTAATTTTCGAAAAATATTAGTTAACTCTAATATACACTTGCGAATCACCCTGATGTTCTTTAAAAAACAATAACTTACTGATGAATAAGGGCCTATTTTATTGTATAATACAGGATTCTAAGCCACTGATTATACGAATAAAACGGCCTCATTCATGTTCATTTTACGCGATCATTTAAGCCCACTCCAAGCCCATTTTTCCGATACCGATTTAGGCCGAGAGCGATCCTCGTTATTCATCTACACGCTACTGGCTGTTATCGTCCCGTTCACCTCGTCGAAAACGTCCAATTTACTGCGTTCCTTGGTCACCTTGTTCGGTATTGAGATTAACAAGAAGCGCTTCTATACGTTTATGGCGTCTTCGTCATTACCCTGGCAAAAGCTTTGGCAGACGGTTTGGGCATTGATCCCTTCGCCTGAAACGGAGGGCCGGTTGTTGGTGGCCTTAGACGACTGCATCAATCCCAAAATAGGAAAAAATATCTTCGGTTGCGAGACGATCTTTGATCATGCCGCCAAAGCCAATCAAAGCCAGTATCCGTGGGCACAAAATTTGGTTGCGGTCGGCTTACTGAAGCAAGTTAAAGGCCGTTGGGCCTGCTTGTTTTTAGATTTTCGTTTTTACTTCGCCAAAAAAACCATTGATGCGGAAAAGGCTACCGCCAAAATCAAAGGCCTGGTGGTGCCTTTTCAGACTAAATTGGAACTGGCAGGGCAGATGTTGATTGGCATCGGCCATTATTTTCCCACCTCGCCACTGCTGGCCGTTACGGATAGTTGGTATGGGAATCAGAGTCTGTGGCGGCAGGTTCGGAAGGTATTGGCGGATCGTTTTCATCTGTTATCCCGGCTGCGCTGCACTAACCTGTTGTATGCCCAGCCTGAGGCATCGCAGTCGGGACCGCGAGGGCGTCGCCGTAAGTACGGCAAACGCTTGGGATCGGTGACCGACATGGCCGCCGAGTTTCGGCACAAGGCCAAGGCCTATACCGTCAACCTTTACGGTAAACAAAGGGCGGTTTGTGCCTATGATGCGGTGGTCATGCTGAAAACACTCAAATGTCCAGTGCGGGTCGTTTGGGTGTTCCGTAAGACTCAGTGGGTCGCGATGTTCACTACCGACCTGGCGCTTTCGGTAACACAGATCATCGAGTATTATGGCGCACGGTGGAAAATTGAATCCGGCTTTAAAGAGCTCAAACAAGACATCGGCAGCAAGACCTGTCAGTGCCGCAATGCTCAGGCAGTGAACAACCATCTACACTTTTGTTTGATGGCGTCAACGATCACCTGGCTTTATGCGGATCGCTTGAAAGCCGACCCGGAACGTCGGCATAAAGTGAAGGGGCGAACCAGTTTTGCCTTTTCGGATGTTCGGCGGCTTATCGCCGAGGCCGCACTCAATGATGATTTTGATAGGGTTTGCCCCAAACCCGGCAAACCCACGAAAAATTCTCTGGTCGCTGTGTTGCTACGCATGGTGGCCTAATGAATTTTTAGGAAACTTCAGTTATAAATGTTAGTCGTTCAATATATTGCAGGAAAGGGACAGGCTAAATAATTCATAGTTCCAAAGCTGTTGACAATAACATTATCTGTTTAACGTGCCTAATCAAGGGTTACAGAGATAGCTGTTATTTGATTCGCTTACCCTGCGATCTGCACGGATGAGTGGGCATGCTTTATTTTGGCGATGCTGCCGGAGACAAAAACTGATCGAAAACGCTTTAGCAATTCGAGTCGGTGTCTTTTATCTTTTCAAGGCCAGCGAGGGTTATGCTGTTACCGACTAGTTTTAACTAGCTCAACTGTCTTGAGTTTATTCGATGCAGTTCATGACGCTTTTTCCATGATATGCCAAAGCGCCTGACGGATAGCCACACTGCCTCCGACCATGATGCTGGTAAAGTAAATAAATGCGCAGAGGTTGGCCATATGCCCGAGAAGGATGCAAAGACCGTCGTGCTGCAAGAGTCCAATGGCGAGAAATAATAGCGCAAGAGCGGGCAGGGTGTTGCTGAAAGGGATCAGTCCAAAGGGAGCCATAAGCAGGACGGACGCTGATATTAGCGCACAGTTGTTCAGTACCTCTGCCAGCCAGGTGGACGTCAACCAATTCAGGCGATGGGGACGACTCAAGCGTTCCAGTCGATGCAGCCATAGGTTGCTTTGGCTGAGTCCGGCTCGAAGTTTTTCGGTCGGCAAGACGCGTTGCGCGATGCGTTTTGGTAACCACAGGTTGCAACCGAGAAGTCGACTGGTGCCGATCATTAGGATGACGGAACCGAAAACAGTACTGACCCCCGGAATCGATACAGGGACCATGAAAACGATTGCAAGAAACACTATGAGAAGCAATAAACCATCCTTTCCAACAATATCTCTGATCTCGGCCAGCGAAACGCCACTCTTCGGCAAGTTGCCAATCATGACATTGAGCTTTTCCCCAAGAAAATCTGTTCGCAATTCAGCCTGTTGTTTTTGGCTCAGAGCAATGTGCTGCGCTGCGCTCGGATCGTCTTTAATTCTTTTCATATGTTCATCTCTTGTCTTATAAACAATTTTCTTGATTTTAATACTATTTCTTCCAAGTCCCCCCTAGCAACAACCGGTTTCAAGTTAGGTCAGTGAGATTAATACCTAAAACAATTTTTCAGGGGCGTCGTCAAAAATGAGGGTCACGGCCGGATGCTTGAGTTTCCTGCGTGCCGTGATGGCATAGAACCGTTCTTTCACGGCATCGATCCGGCCGATGACTTCTACCTCGTACTGACGCAGAATCTCGATTTCAACCATGGCCGGCGCGACGAACAATCCGGCACCGTCGCTGCCAAAGGTCTTGAGCAAAGCGCTGCCCTCTATTTCTGCCTGTATTTTCGGGCGCGGCTTTTTCATAAAAAAACTATTGCAATATTGTAAAATATAAGTTTTTTTGAGCTTACGAAAATATGCCCACCCTAACCTCAGCGGATATCAGCGGACTTGAAAACAAATTGGGTGGAGCAGAAATAAAATTTATTGATGTGCTCAACGCGTTACCCGATACACGGGATAACCGTGGTAAGCGTCACTCACTGACCTTTCTGGTCTCTACAGTTGTTTTTTACCATCTTGGTTGGGCACTCAAAAGTATCCAGTATTTACCGCTACTTGATGAATAAAATTGATTGGTTACGCGAGGTGACTGGTTTTTAAGGATGCAACACCGGTTTCTCGTGCCCATTTACCGAGAATGCTGGCTAACCTGGATTGGGAGGGTTTAAATAATGTGATTCATCAGTGCTTTGATGAACACACTGCGCAATTGATTGAGCATGAATGGCTCAATATCGATGGCAAAGTCATGAGAGGCACGTTGGAATCAGGTGAAAAACAGGCCCTCATTCATGCCGTTTCGCATGATAGCCGAATCGATGTGGTGCAAGCTCGTCAAGTCGGCGATAAAGCCAGCGAGATTACGGTATTGCGAGAATTTATAAAAGAAACCGGATTAGACGCGCATAAACTCAGAATGGATGCAATCCTGAGACTCTCACGCAAATCAACCAGGCCGAAGGTCTTTATCTGATTCAAGTCAAAGAAAATCAACCCAAGTTACTCGAACAATGCCGCATTTTAGCTGACCAATCATCATGTGCCGAAACCATTGATTATGACCTTAGTCATGGCCGTATCAGCACACGACAGGCCAATTTGTATGATTTGTCACTATCGGATATTGATGACCGTTGGCAAAACAGTGGTTTACGAACTTTAATAGCGATGAATCGCGAAATGACTCCAGACGGTTATTTACTCCGACTCAGCGAGATTTGATTGGCTTTGTATGGCAAGAATCTCCGCTACCTCAACCACAGATATAACAACTGGCCAGCGCCACCTTTATGGAGGAAGCCCATAATCTTATCTTGGTCGGTGGCACCGATACCGGGAAGACGCCCTTGCCTACCGCCATGGGCGTGGTGGCCGCCATTCACAAAGGTCTCCGCCGTGTTTTGGAAATAACTCATGGAAACAAGTTGCAAGCCGGCAAAATTGTAGATATTGACCGAGGTACGCTTTATCGGAAGTTAGGAGATGAAGTTTAACTTACAATTTGACCATCCAGCTCTAATTACGGGCTGAATAGGTCTTCTTTGCGGTAGACCATCATTAATGATGGGGTGGATTTCAATAATTATAATTCGGCAATAATTTTTAGAGGTTGACAGTCAGCTAAGTAATAAGGAACGGCCACTCGTATTACAGAGGGGTGAACGGCAAGAATGGGTCGCCAGGCGACCGTCTAATCTTCAAATTCATCGCCGGAAAGCTGTCATTGAATTCCGATTCCTGAAAGCGGCTGTTCGTCACTGAGTTAAACCGACCCCCATGTGTAGTTCCAAACTATGTGTAGCTTGATATTCCTAATTGGATGAGAGATAGAGTGCACCTGGGTTATGGCCAATTTGAGCAACCCTGGGCTTCACATAGTTTTGTCGGTGTCCTGAAGTAAAAACTCAGTGGCATCGGGAAAGTCTAGTAAACAATGTACGGCGCTAGCCAGCCGGTTGGCTATTTGGCACCCTACCTTGCGATTTCATAGCTACCAATACGCATCACAAGTGGCGGAATCAACGTTGGGTTGATGTTATCTAACCGATGGCAAGTTGATGCTACTTCTTTAAGCATTGAAATTATGTGTAGTTGAGGTGCTCCGCAAGCGATAGCTTTCATGGGCGGACATCAACGGTAAAACTGCATATACGCATAGCTTGGAACTACACATAGGGCTCGGGTGTTGACAATGATCTCGTTAAAATTTTTCAAAACTGAATGGCCGGTATTCAGAGGCTGGATTTTGCTAACCAAATCATCTTAGCCTTTTGAATTATAGCTTCCGTCTATGCCACATCCCGAGCCGCTTCCTCAATGACGCTTTCAGGAACGCCAAGTTTTTTTAATGCGGCGATCAATTTCGCTTCTTTGCTAAACGTAAATTGTGCTTCATCCCGGCGTAGCCCTTCACTAATATATGATTTTAATAACGCCTGATAGCCTGAAAAGCCTTTATAGGGCGCAATAGTCTTCATAGACTCCACTACATCGACTGGAATACGTAAGGTGATTGAAGTCATAGGACGGTCTTTGGTTAAACGGTTTTTAAGAGTGTCAGAAATCATAATTGTTACGCTCCGCAATAGTGGCTTTTCTAGCCGAAATTAGTCGGATAAATTCGCCTTCAACTTCAATATGCACGACAAAAAGCAATCGGCCAGACTCATCATAGCCAATAACCGCATCTCGTGGTTCTTGGTTTCGCCCTGCATCAACCACTTTGAAAAAGGGATCAAAGAATGCCTCTGTAGCTTGCTCAAAAGTTATTCCATCATGTTTCTTAGGATTAGCCGCTGCTTTACGACCATTCCAGGCAAAGGTGATGCCATTTTTTTCAAAGTGGATATCCATTAAGCAATTTTAAGCAATATATGTACATTGTCAATACATTATTGGACGATTAATTTCACAACGAAGAAATTTTTTAAAAGTACAAGTAAAACTAATTTTCAATTGGTTTTTGGAAGGCTTGATGCAAAACAGCTTTGAATATTTGGCAGTAATCAGCACCGATTTTTTCAATCAAGAAAAACCAGTCCGCATTAAAAACAATAAAATTTCACCCATAACTTGTTTTTGAAGGTCCGGTTACGAGAAAATTTGGGTATCGTCTTGATCGTCCGTTCAGGGTCGGCTGCCGACGATCAAATCTTACCCAACCAAGCCAAGAGCTATCCGACAGTCAAATTCCAACCACTTGATCAAGTTCAATGATCAAGTTTGTCAGCCTTCATTCCAACCTCATTTTGCAAATAGCCTTATAGAGAAAGACGCGGTTTTTCGGCTTCTTTCGTTTTCAATACCTTGTCGTCAAAATTGGCGATCAGCCCCACACCGGAGCAGCCGATAACCCGTGCACGCACGAGCTATCGGCCGCTCCGGTGTGGAGCCGGGGTGTGACCTATTGTTCTTTAGCGTCGAGAGCAGGCGTAACCCGGCTCCCGGTGAAATCCTAAAGGGATTCCACCAGCGCCTCTTTTTCTGCGGACACACTTCTCTCGACGGTGAGCATAAGGTGCTTGGGAACAGCCTCCCAGCAGGGCTGCAGGTAAAAGAGCGTCAATGCGCTATTTGTTTCGACGCCGCGCGGGGCGAAAAATTGCTGAAATTACGCCGTGCAGGTGGGTGTCAATCGGGCTGCCATACATTTTCTATGGACAGGCGCTGCCTCGTTCTGAGCGGTTTCAACGTGAAAATCCAGCGAATCCCAACTTTTCCTAAATGGAATTTGGATGCGTGGAGTTGGTAAGCCGCTGTTTCTTTTGGGAAAATTGGCCTGGAATGAACAAAGACTAAAGTGTCTATGTTGAGAAAAAGCGGCGGGGGAAAAAATTTTGGCCGATTTCCAGGCAGGACGCAAAGACGCCGTCTTACGGACTAATCTTGCGTGCAAGGGTTAAAAATTTACCAGATCAACTGGAAGTAGAATTTTTGATTGATGTGTGTCACGACCCAAGACCTGTATTTACAAGCACTTGAATAACAACGTAAATTTCTGATTCAGAAAGCTTCTGCGCTCAGCGGGCGCAACTGGGGCGCGATGATTTTCCGGCTATTTTGCCGGTAAAGAAGGGTCCCGGTGGCTTCCTGCCGCCTTAGCGGTCCGGGGGATCTCGGATCTGTTTAGCGTGCTCCCGTAGCACGACTTATCGGGATAGAGGCATCCTGCTGCACAAAACCCATCAATGAGCTTTTATTGTCAATCGAGATAGGCATATTGTCAACAGGTAACGCATCCAAAAACGAAAGGGGCCGAAAAACCGCGTCTTTCGGTCGAGCAAACGCGTTTGGCTGTGAGTAAACTCTGGGTATGGAGTTGCGGATGACTTGCTCCGCCATTACTGCGTAGGAGGTGCGTATATGGTGAGGTATTGATGAGACGAATGAGGAAATACTGAGGACTTTCTGCGTAGACATGGCGGGCATGGTGCGCTCACTGGATGAACTACTGAGGACGAGCTGAGCAAGTGTGATCAAAGAATAGGTTATGGAAAAAAGTAAAACGATTGAGATTTTGAAAGCATTGGCGAGCGGCGCGGACGGGCGTTCGGAGTCCGCCAGACTGGCAGACATTATCGAGGATGTGGAAAACGCGTTGAAAGGCGGTGTGAAAAGGCGGGCGGTATTAGATGCGCTTCATAACTACTATAACTTCAAAATGACCATGAGCGGATTTGAAAAAGCGCTTAGGAAATTAAGAAATAAAGAAAGTAAGGGAAAAATTATTGATCAAAAAAGTAATTATCCAGTTTCAATGGCATCAACTAATACCACTAATCAACTGGCTCAATACATTCATCATGAGACTAAAAATACAGAACTGGTAACGAGCCATTCATCAAGTAAGTCGATGGATTTAGATTTGGAAGAAGAAGAGGACGAGGGTAATTGGGAGCCTAAATCAGGTGAATTGGAATTCATGAAAAACCTAAGAAAAGATCCGAATATTGCCGAACTGTATGAAATGCGAGAGAAGTACAGAGCCGAGCAGAAAGAGAAGAAAAAGAGAGAGCGGGAACAAGCCTAACTAAAAAATCAATCCACTTATTAATTGTGAATTTAAGGAATGAAACTATGAAAGTCGTTGTAATGAGTTTTTCAGGTAATGTGGGCAAATCAACCATCGCGGCACACCTTTTAAAACCCAGGATGAATTTCGCCAAGATTTTTAGTATTGAAACGCTGAATGACGATTCATCAAGAGAAGGTGTGGATGTGGAAGCTTACAAGGGTCGGCAATTTAATGCATTGATGGAGGAAATTATTTTGGAGCAGGATTGCATCATCGATGTCGGAGCATCGAATGCGGAAGATTTTTGCCAATTAATGCGGCAGCACAAAGGCTCTTCACAAAAGTTCGATTATTTTTTAGTGCCTACGGTTAGCGAGAAAAAGCAAATCTACGACACCATTAAAACCATAGCGCATTTGGCAGAGATGGGGGTTCCGCGTAAACGAATCAAAGTAATTTTTAACAAGGTAGAACCCGATGATGCGATTGAACAGCAATTTGAGTTGATATTTGCCAGTGCAAGTCAAAAAAAGCATTTTACGGTTCATCCGGACTGGGCTTTGGTACACAACGAGGCCTTTGAAAATTGTAAAGAACTCGGTGTGCCGTTAGCGGCGATCCTCGCGGATAAGACCGATTACCAAGCGCAAGGCCTGGCGGCGAAAGAAGCGGGTAAGGAGGCGGAAGCCAGGCGCTTGATAAAGCTGTGTTTGCTGAAGATGACCGCCATGAGCGCGGCAGAAAACATGGACCAGGTTTTTGAGGCGATGTTTCGTCAAAAAAGCGAAGGAAATGCGGCATGAGGGTGGTGATTCTGAGTGGCTCGGGTAATGTTGGCAAGACCGTGGTGGCTGAGCACTTGCTGTCCCTAAGGCTAAACGGTGCGTTGCTCATCAGCTTTGGTGGTGCTCACGTGACGAGGAACTCGGGACAGTGGCGGCATCGCGACGAGGTTTCAGCGGTGTTTGCAGATTTACTGGAACACGAGCGCTGCATCGTGGATGTCGCGGGCGGTGCGACACCGAGCCTATTGGTCGGGATACACCGGTTTGCGTCAATCCACGAGTCTATTGACTGCTTTATGATCCCGGTTACGAGCAGCACCAAAGTCCAGATTGAAACCATTGCCTTGCTGGAGCGACTGGCCAATAGTGGGGTAGAAGCCAACAGCATTCGTATCCTATTTAATCGAGTGGAATCCAATGTCGCGGACGAATTTGGTGTTTTGATCGGGCATATCAATGCACACGGCGGAGCCGTTGCCCATCACCAGTCGGCCCTTTTCGAAAACGAGCTGTTTGACATTTTGGCCGAGGAAAACCTGACGATCCAGCAAGTGTTGGACGATGAAACTGACTATAAAACGCTTTTGCGCGAGCAAAGGGAAGCCGATGCTGCACTAAGAGAGGATTGGTCGAACCGCTATGCAATTAAGTGTTTGACCAAGCATGTGAAGCGCAATTTGGACGATTGCTACGCTGCACTTTTTTGTTAAACGACGATGAGCGAATCCAAACAATCGCGTCTCACACGGGATGCGCTGATCCTTGAGGCGATTAGCGAAATTGGCGAACTGATAGAGCGGGTCAGCGAGTTGGAGGCCAAAACAGTTCCACTGGTTCATGAGTTGGAAGGCAAACTGGTCGCTTCGATTGCTCGGGTAGACAACCATGCCCAGCAAAAACACGCCGAATTTTCCATTGTGGCCGACCGGGAAAAAAAAGTCTTCGAAGCCAATCTGAATGCGGCAGTGACCAAAACCGTCAATCGGATGGTCAACGAGGTAGAACGTGCGGACGGCTTGTCAGTGCGATCGCAAGTTTTAATCGCTTTGACAATCGCCATTACGGCATCGGCAATCAGTGTTTACGGATCGTATTGGCTGTTTGGTAGAGAACAGGCTGAGCAGGCCGCAATCGGAAGGGCCGTGATGGCGGTGTGGAATGAGTTGGACGAAAAAAGCAAGTCGAAGATTGAGCAAGCGTATTAGTGCTGATGGCCTGTTTGAAACCCCATCAGCTTTTTGGGACGTACTCATGCGTGCAGTCGTAACTATCAGCGGAACGCCAGCGAAAGGACACCCAAAAGTCGCGTCTTTTAACCCATGTATTTTAAAATTTCTCAATATTATAGGTGATCATGTGAAACCTATTTTCCAAAGATTATGGCCCATAAAAAAGCAGAAAACGTTTTAGTTGTCCCTCAGCGGGAGGATTTCAATTCGCCACAAGTTAATTTTTTTCAGGATTTTTTGGTCAACTCTGCTCAGCAAAAAATTCCCTTATCCAACACAATATCCCTCTGGGATTTTTTGCCAAAATATTCGATATCACAAGTCGAACAAAACAAAATTCGCACGAAAGAAGGGCGTTTGCCCTTGTTACGCAGGAACGTAGCATTCCAGGGTTTTGAATACACTATCTTCATTTCTCCCGCCTTGCTTGCTGATGAAAACGGGCGTGATTACTATCCCAGTGCTAACGAATCACTCGTCGAAGATGCACTACGTAAAATTGCGACCTTGCAGAATCAATGTTTTTTTAATCCCCTTGAATCTCATTGTGGCGTTATCTTTTCCTTGCATCAGTTACGAGTTGAACTTAAAAAACACGGCCATACGCGTTCTTATCAAGAAGTTATGAAATCGCTGCAAATCTTGGCCGGATCTGGTATTGAAATACGGACCCAACATGGCAAAGGCGTATCGATAGAAAAATTCATGTCATTAACCGGCTTTTCGAGCGAGGCAAGACTAGGCAATCAAAATTCAAATTGGGTGGCCTATTTTCACCCGTTAGTCTATAGAGCAATGAATGCCATTGATTATCGGCAATTCAATTACCAACAGATGATGAGCCTCAAAACTCATCTAGCGCGATGGTTGTATAAACGATTGGCTCATTACTATACCAATGCATCCCTAACAACTCCAATCACGCTATCTCTGACAGGCATTCAAAATGAAAGCGGGATGTTAGTTAGAAGTCGAACGAACCATGCCGTCAGCGAACTCGAAGCCATTTTTCAAAATTTTCAGGAAGTCCATGTGTTTGCTTCGTTCGAGAGAATCAAACGTATTTGTGGCGCCAAAAACAGGATTATCGATATCGTTTATAGAGCTACACCTCACCCTAATTTCATCAAAACGGTTAAAGCCGCCAACAAACGTCAGTCCGACACTAAAGGAAAAGCGTATTTATCACTTCAGTAGGTTTAACCGGCAACAGCAGTAGGTATAACTTGCAACTGGCAGTAGGTTTAATCGGCATCTGAAGAAAACGTGGCAAATCGATTGAGCTATCCACAGCCACAACGGTAGGTTTGACTGGTAACTGAAAAAAATCCTGTCGATTTGATCAACAGGTCGTTAAAAAAGAGGTAGGTTTAACTGGCAGGTCTCAAAAAATAAGGTAGGTTTAGCTGGCATCAGAAGTGCTCTGGTAGGTTTAACCGGCAACTTCCGGTAGGATTGACTGGCAACTAACGACATAACCGATTGTAATATGGCTATTTTTTTTCTCCTTCTTTTATCCTTTCTTAATATTCTTTTTATCCCTTGATTTGCTGTGCCGGGTAGTCGACTTACCCCATTCTATTTTATTGGGTATAGGTACTTGATTTCAAATAACGCATGAAACCAGACTGTTTGTCCGGCTTCATCTAGGGCAACAATCAGGATATCGATCATTTCGTGCAATCGCACGGCGTCAAAACTCCGGAAGCATTTTGAAAAGTGATCATTCGCGGCATCGGGCCGGGTGAACGCGCGATCGCCTGGATCGTACCGAACCGCCAAGAAGCCAAACGCGGCCATCTGGACCGGTATTTAGTGACGGTTGCTGAGATAGAGCGGGTGACCGGGGAGAAAATACCGGTTGCGGACTATGCAAAGCATGAAAAGCCGGCCCGATCTTGGCTGATCCCGAGAGGATGCGATAAAGGATAATTATAAATTACACTTATTATGATAATTACCATAATTACACTTTTAAAAGTGTAATAGTATGCTATACTGTATTTAACTTATTACTTATGAGGATCAAATCATGTCTACGCCACGCTTAACCGAGGAAGAAGTACACGCCGCTTGCGCCGATATCGCCGGCCAGGGCGAGCGCCCGACCGCTTTGACTTTGCTCGCTAAGTTAGGCCGGGGTAGTTTGACCACAATCACCAAGTACCTCAACAGCTGGAATGCATCCGAAGAAGCCCATAGCTTGAAGGCTGATGCCCTGCCTACTGTGGTTAAACTACCGGAAGAACTGTCTAAAGAGGGTGAGGACCTGGTAAAAAAGATGTGGCATGTCGCTAAAGTCTTGACTGATGCAGAACTTGAGATACAACGCGAGGCGCTGAAACAAGCGGAAATTACTAACCAGGCGAAGGTCGAAGAGGCCTTCAAGTTTTCCGAAGCACAAGCTATGAAAATTGAGCGTTTGGAAGACCTCATTTCAGAATTGAAAACCCGCTTGACCGAAGAACAAAGCGATCATGCCGGAACGGTTGTCCTGTTAAACGAGGCTGAAAAAGCCAATGTCGGTCTACACAAAGATAATGACCGGTTGGGTTATGAGCTTGCCGGACTGAAAAACCAGGTTGCAGGCATTGAAGAGACTAACAAAGAAGCCATTCAGGAAAGACAAGCGCTGCAAAAAACTCATGAGATGGTGATTAAACAAAAAGATCAGGAAATACGGGCCTTGGATGTGCAGGTTCACACGGTTCAATCGACTTTGGATGCCGCCGTCTCATTACAGAATGAATTAAAGACAGAGCTTAAAGACAAGGGTGTTGAATTATCCAAATGTCTGTCAGAGCTTGAAAAGATGACGATACGCCATGATGCTTTGATTATTGATTTGTCGACCACCAAGACTGAAATGAAAATCGCCGTCAAAGTCGCCTCGGATGCGGAGAGGAAAGTATCGAACCTGGAGGGTCAGCTTGAGGTTTACAAAAAGCTGGATAAAGGCAAAGTGAAGTCCGAGTAAAGCCGTTGAGGATCCCCTGTAATAAATCTCACATTGGTTGGATAAATCTGATCCCACAGCAATCATCATTTATTCTGTTCGAAGTCGTATACCTTTAAGTTATCCAAATTAAGCTTTTTGTTATCTTGTGTAGCTGGCTTTTTTAATTAACTTTACTTCCCAAAGATAACAACAACAGGCTTGTTGTTGTTTAGTATGTTTAATTAACAACATATTTAAATATATTTAGCTTCCTGTAAGCCTTGTGCTTCAAGGTTTACAGTGGATTATGGTGAGGGTTTAGGGGATGAAAGGTGAGGGTTTAGGGGATAAATTAACCTTGAAAGGTGAGCCTTTAGGGGATGAAAGGTGAGGGTTTAGGGGATAAGCAAAAATCCGTTTATAGATATTTATAACTAACTGATATTATTGGTATAAAACATATTTCACCGGATTATCAAGCTTTCAAAGGTGAGGGTTTAGGGGATGAAAGGTGAGGGTTTAGGGGATGAAAGTAAAGGCGATAAAAGGTGAGTTTAAATCTAATTGACAAAACATCACCTTTCAATATAATCGGTCTTCATGACCCCAAAAAAGGCGCTTAAAAATACGCAGCCACCGAGCGAGCGAGTTAAGAAGCATGTGGCCGCTATCCACACGAGTGGGATTCTCTCTTTGCTCGAAAGGAAGATGGTCAACGTGCTGCTTTTGAACGCTTATGACGCGCTATTGACGCGACGGACGCACACGCTCCCGATAAGGCATTTGTGCGCAATGCTCGGCTGGGACGAGAGCAACAACATCGAGCGACTTCAAGACGTGCTGCGCAAACTTGCTTCGACCCCCGTTGAATTTAACATGATGGAAGACGGGAAAGAAGTCTGGCGGGTCATGTCCATGCTGTCTTATGGCGAGATCAAGGACGGAACCTGCACCTATCGTTACGATGAATATCTTGCCGAACGGTTTTACGACCCTGAAATATATGCGACGATCAATATTGGCATTCAGCGGCGCTTCGAGGGAAGCTATGCGCTGACGCTTTATGAAAATTGTCTGCGTTACAAGGTTGTTGGCTCAACCGGATGGTGGGAGCTTAACCGGTTCAAAAAAATTGTCGGCGCCACGGCATCGATGTATGACGAGTTCAAGTACCTCAAGCGCGATGTCATTATTAAGCCGGTTGAAGAGATCAATCGCATTTCCGATATACAGCTGCTTCCAGAGTTTCAAAAACAAGGCCGCAAGGTAACCGCCGTCCGTTTCCTGATTACCGAAAATCCGCAACAAACGCTATTGAAGCCAGTGATTCAGGATGATCATGAGGCCATTCGGGAAACCAAAATATTTAAACGCCTTTTAGAGCATGGTATAGGGGAGCGATTGGCCATACTATGGGTTCTACAGGACGAAGATCGGGCCCAAAAGGTTGTCGAATACGTCGAGGCGAGGGCTCGTAAAAAACAGGTTAAAGGCTCGACCGCTGGCTATATCCGCAAGCTTTACGAGAGCGATGCCGTGGTCGGCAAAACGCCCTTTGAAACGAAGAAAGAGCAGGAAAACCAGGAAAAAATCGAGGAAGAACAACGTAAGGCGTTAGAAAAGCGGCGTACCGAACTCGAAGCGGAGTATCTACGGGGACGCACCAACGAAGCGGTTAACTCCCTGTCGTTTGATGACATACGCACGTGGGCACAACGCTATGCTGAAGAGACAGGGACCGAGAAAGCGAAGTCCTACAATGCCGAAACGGCGGAGTTTCTAGATAGATTGGAGCGACTGCAGTTTTTAGCCTGGTTGCGAAAGCAGCTTACACCGAAAATAAAACCAGCTGAATTCAAGGCTTGGCTGAAGGAGAAGGAGCATGACGCGAAAAAGGCGGGGGGATTCCGTTGAGTTACCACTTCATAACGTTTGCCATTCTGCTGGTTGCCCTGGCGTTTTACATGCTGGGTTACTCGGTTTTAGGCGGAGTAGGGTTAGTTGTTGGCGGTATCTTTGAGCTTTGGTTTTGGGTGCGGCTTATTTGGGATAATTAAAATTTAACCCATACAGGTTCTTGGATTTAAGTTGCTGCAACCGACCCCAAGCCGCCGTTGATCAACTCCAATAACGAACGACCGTTATCGATACCTTCCCGAACATTCGAAGTGCCTTAACTATTACTTAAATCTTGATCATTTACACTGTTGGCCAGATGAACATACTTTAAAGGTCAACATGCGTTTGATATTAGCGGAAGACGATCCGATGATCGGCCAGTCGATCCGGGATGGATTGCAGTTGGATGGCTTCGTGGTGGATTGGGTAAAAGACGGGGAACAAGCCAAACAAGCCCTATCACATGCGGCGAGCGAGTACGCTTTATTGTTGCTCGACTTAGGGCTTCCGCGCCTATCCGGCCAGGAGCTGCTGGTCGAACTTCGTAAATCAGGCAACGCCATCCCGGTGTTAATCCTAACGGCACGCGATGGGCTTAGTGATCGAGTCCTCGGTCTCAATAGCGGTGCGGACGATTACCTGGTTAAACCTTTTGCCTTGGAAGAACTCGTTGCCCGTATTCATGCGCTGGTACGCAGAAGTGCTGGACGCGGCACTTCAGAGATTGAATACGGCGCCTTACGCATTAATCCGCTGCGTCACGAGGCCTGGTTGCGCGAAACCTTAGTAGACTTATCCGCTCGCGAGTTCGCATTGCTGCATGCTTTGATGGAACAGCCGGGCGCTGTCCTGTCCCGTCCGCAATTGGAAGAGCGCCTCTATGGATGGGGCCAGGAAGTGGCGAGTAATGCGGTCGATGTCCACCTGCACAATCTGCGCCGCAAACTCGGTGTTGATATTATTTTTAATGTCCGTGGCGTCGGTTTTAAAGTGGTGAAGCCATGAACACCTCTATTCGCAAACGGCTAACTTATTGGTTAATGCTCGTCCTACTGGTTGCCGGTATCGCGTTTGCCGTGCCGACTTGGCTGAACGTTCACGAAGAAATTGACGAACTATTCGACAAGGTGTTGCGTGAAGCAGCTTATTCCTTGTCCCATTCAAGCAGCTTGCAAGATGTTAAGCCCAACACAAATAGCTCTGGTTTAAACAGCGATGGGATTGATTTAGTCAGTCAGATCCGTGGCCCGAATGGTCGAATTCTGTTTCGATCCCATTCGTTTTCATCATTACCGCAAGGCGGAAATCTGGGATACGACACGGTTAACTGGCAGAACCAAGATTGGCGAGTATTTAATTTAAAAACCGATAGTGGATTTGTCCAGGTCGCTCAAACGACGCAAGAACGCCGTGAAACCGCCAACGAAGTTGCCTTGCATGTATTGACGCCGTTACTGATTTTACTGCCGGGATTAGCTTTATGGGTTGGCTGGGCGATTGGTCGCGGTTTAGCGCCATTGGCTCATGTGGCTGAAGCTGTGGCGTGTCGCAATCCTCATTCATTAGATCCGATCCCGAATAAGGGCTTACCGGAAGAAGTTGGCATCCTAGTTAGCGCAATAAACACGCTGCTGAGTCAATTGGATCAGGCACTGGCGGCGCAGCGCCAGTTTACTGCTGATGCGGCGCACGAACTGCGTAGTCCACTCACTGCACTGTCCTTGCAAGCACAACTGGCCGAGCGTGCCACTGAACCCGTTCAGCGTGATCTAACTATGCAAACTTTACGACAAGGTATAGCCCGTGCCAGTCATCTGGTTCAGCAATTGCTGATCTTGGCTCGGCTCGATCCGGAGGCTGGCGATTATCCGCTCACGCCGCTATTTTTGGATGATTTGGCGCGGAACGTGGTAGCCGATTTTGCCCCACAAGCCGCCCATAGCCACATCGATCTCGGCCTGTCGCACGCGGATCATGTCAGGGTTGCCGGCACCGAAGAGGCGCTGCGCATTCTCCTCGGCAATCTGCTCGATAACGCCATCCGCTATTCACCAGCAGATGCACGGATTGACGTCAGTGTCACCGGCGAAGCCACTGCGATTCGTCTGGAAGTCAACGACACCGGGCCAGGCATTGCCTTGGATGAGCGGGCTCGCGTGTTCGACCGATTCTACCGCGTATTGAATAGCGCCGAATCAGGCAGTGGTCTTGGCTTATCCATTGTGCGGCGAATAGCCGAGCAGCATCAGGCTGATATTAGGCTGGCCGATGGGGATGGCGGCATTGGCCTCAAGGTGATTGTGACGTTCCCGGAGGCGAGCGCATGACGCCTTTTGCTTCCAGTCGTTTTCCAATAACGCTTCTCGCTTTGTCGTTGACTGCCTGTACCCCGCAAGGCAAGGGTTTGAGTGACGTCGCTAACGATCTGGAACAACGTACAGGTCAGCATTTTGCCGAAACCGGTGCCGACGAAACCGCATGGCCCGCCAATATCTCATTAAATGACGGCTTATCCGATGACGAGTTGGTCAGTTTGGCGCTATGGAACAATCCGGCCTTTCGCGCGACCTTGGTGGATTTAGGCCTGTCTCGCGCCGATCTCGTGCAAGCTGGGATGCTGCCCAATCCCACCCTCTCGATGCTGATGCCGTTTGGTGCCAAACCTTTAGAAATGACATTGATTTATCCGCTGGAAATTTTCTGGCTACGCCCGCAACGGATCGAAACGGCAAAGCTGGATGTTGAACAGACCGCACATCGTTTGGTTCAGACAGGCTTGGACTTGATCCGCGACGTGCGGGTCGCCCATGCTGAATTTACCTTGGCCAAGGAGCGCCTGAAATTGGCTCACTCCTCCGTTACACTGAATCAGAACATAGCCGAGCTGACTCATGCGCGATTGCGAGCCGGCGACGCCAGTGAACTGGAAGTCACCAATGCCCAAGTCGATTCCCTTCAAGCACAGGAACAACAAGGTCGATTCCGGCACGATTGCGAGATAGCAAAAGAGCGGTTACGTAATTTGGCTGGGTTGAGTCTGGAACAGTGGCCTGAAAACATTAGTGCGGAAAAGTTACCCGATAGTAATAAGTTCGATGCTGAAAAACTGCTGACCGAAGCTTTAAATGCTCGTCCCGACCTGCGTGCCGCAGAAATCAACGTCGAATCAGCAGCCGAACGTATCGGCTTGGCGAAGGCTGAGGTATTTAAACTCACCGCCAGCCTCAACGCCAAGCAAGTGAACGGGCCCTTATTGGCAGGACCAGGCTTAGACGTGACATTGCCTATCGTTAATCAAAATCAAGGTGGTATCGCGCAAGCGCAGGCACGCTTCGATAAGGCCGCCAGGCAATATGTCGCCACCCGACAACGGATTGCCTTGGATGTCCGAGAAGCCCATGCCCGATTGCAACAGGCCAGTGAAAGCCTGAAACAGTGGCAACAGACTATCCTGCCGCCGCTGCGAATTGCCATACAGGATGCTGAAAACGCCTATGCGGCCGGTAATGTCACCTACCTCTTCGTACTCGAAACCCAACGCCGTTGGCTGGACGCGCAATTGAAAACCGCGCAAGCCGCCGCCGATTTACGCCGCGCCCGCGCAGAACTGGAACGCAGCGTCGGCCAGCGTCTGAAGCCCGCTTAACTTAGACATTACTGGACTCCAAGGTCGGATATTTATGAACCCCGCACATCCAAACCACAAGTCATCGACTTGTCGGCTCCTGCTGTCAGTTTTATTACTAATGACCGGCAACCTACCGGCCGCCGAATCAACATCGCCGCCGCCTGCCAAAATCGAACATCCCGTTAAGGAAAGTGATCTGACCAAAGTTGTCTTGACAGCGGAAGCCGTCAACCGGCTAGGCATCGTTACCACGACGGTTGAAAAACGGGGGCTGATGCGCACGCGCTTGTTCGGCGGCGAAATCACACTGCCGGCGCTGAATGCTTCAGCAAACAGTAACAGCCAATCGGTTTATACCATCCTGCCATCGCTGGCACCGGCAGAGCTCGTGCGTTTGGCGCAATCGCAAATTGATGCCGACGGTCAGGTGGAGCAGGCCAAGGTGCAAGTGCAAGCCGCGCAGATAGCCTTGAATCGCACCGAACAGATGCGCCGCGACAAGGTGGGCACCGAACGCTCGGTCGATGATGCGCGAATACAGCTAGGCTTGGCCGAGGCCAATCTAAAAACCGCGTACGAACGCCGCGATTTGCTTGGTCCAGCGCTGTTAGACGTCAACAACCGGAGCACGTTTTGGGTGCGGGTGCCGGTCTATGTCGATGATGTATCGGGATTGAACACCACAGCCCAAGCCCGTGTTGGCGGGCTGAAAGATTCGCCTGAAAATGTCTCTCGTCCTGCCGTGCCGGTCGCTGCGCCGCCTTCCGCCAATCCGGCTGCCGCCACGGTCGATCTGTTCTATGCGGTGAAAAATTCGGATACCTCATTACGCCCCGGTCAGCGGGTCGGTGTTTCAATCCCGCTGCGTAGCGATGACGAAAATCTCGTCGTACCCTGGTCGGCGATTGTGCATGACGTAAGTGGTGGCAGCTGGATATATCAAGTGTTGGAAACCAATAGGTATATGCGCCGACGGGTACAGGTACTGCGGGTGGTTGACGATCAAGCCGCCATAACGGGCGACATCATGGCGGGTATCGAAGTGGTTACTTCCGGTGTGGCCGAATTGTACGGCACCGAATTTGGAGTCGGCAAATGATGCGCTGGTTGATTACTGTTGCCTTACGCCAACGTCTATTAGTGTTGGCCTTGGCTGTGGTACTGGTGATATTGGGTGTGCAAGCCGCCCGGCAAATGCCGTTGGACGTGTTCCCGGAATTCGCGCCGCCGCTGGTGGAAATCCAGACTGAAGCACCCGGATTGTCCACAGAGGAAGTGGAGAGCCTGATCACCGTACCCTTGGAAAACGCGGTCAACGGCACGGCCTGGCTCAAAACCCTTCGTTCCAAGTCGGTGTTGGGTCTGTCGTCAGTGGTCTGTATCTTTCAGGAGGGCACGGATTTGATGCGGGCCAGACAGTTGGTGCAGGAGCGCGTCGCCACCGTCACACCACGACTACCGGCTGTGGCTCGCGCTCCGGTGATGTTATCGCCGTTATCGTCCACCAGTCGGGCGCTGAAGATTGGCGTTACATCGAAAAAACTGTCGCAAATGGAATTGTCCGAATTGGCTTTGTGGACCATTCGCCCACGCTTGATGGCGGTGCCTGGTGTGGCCAACGTAGCCATTTGGGGGCAACGTGATCGGCAGTTACAGGTACTGGTCGATCCTGATCGCCTGGCCGCCAACGGCGTGACGCTGGATGCGGTGGTGCGTGCGGCGGGCGATGCGGCCACCGTATCGGCTGGCGGCTTTGTTGATCTACCCAATCAACGCCTGCCGGTGACCCATGTGTCTTCGCTGCAAACACCGGACGATATGGCGCGCACCGTGGTGCAGTTCACTGGCGGTGCGCCTTTGCGCCTGGGCGATGTGGCTGAAATCGTTGAAGGTCATCCGCCGCCGATTGGCGATGCGGTGATCAACGATGGGCCGGGCTTACTGCTGATTGTCGAAAAACAACCCTGGGGCAATACCTTGGATGTGACTCGCAAGGTCGAAGCGACATTGGCGGCTTTGCAACCCGGTCTGCAGGAGGTCGACATCGATCCGACTATCTTTCGTCCGGCAACCTTCATCGAACGTTCGATAAATAATTTAAGTGATGCACTGATATTGGGTTGCGTGCTAGTCGCTGTAATTCTGATCGCCTTTTTGTTCGAGTGGCGAACTGCCGTGATCAGCCTGTCGGCGATTCCGCTGTCGCTGCTGACGGCTGCGGTGGTGCTTTATTTGCGCGGCGGCACGCTCAACACCATGGTACTGGCCGGCTTGGTGATTGCGGTTGGTGAAGTGGTCGATGATGCGATTATCGACGTCGAAAACATTATGCGGCGGCTGCGGTTGAACCGAGAGGCAGTCCATCCGCTGTCGACATTCCGCGTAGTCTTGAAGGCCTCGCTGGAAGTCCGCAGCGCGGTGGTGTATGCCAGTTTGATCGTAGCGCTGGTGTTCGTACCGGTGTTTTTCCTGGACGGCTTGGCCGGTACCTTTTTTAGGCCGCTGGCGTTTTCCTATTTGTTGGCGATTTTGGCTTCGCTGCTGGTGGCGCTGACCGTAACGCCGGCTTTGTGCCTGATGCTGCTGCCGAATGCTAAGCCGCGAGAAGACGACGCACCGCTGACGCGGGTTTTAAAGCGGCATTATCGCCAGCTCTTGCCGGCTATCGTCAGACGTCCGCAATGGGCAACAGGTTTCCTGCTGGTGGCTTTTCTATCAACGGCCATCGCGTTACCGCGACTCGGTGAGTCGTTTCTGCCCAACTTCAAGGAAACCGATTTTTTGATGCACTGGGTCGAAAAGCCCGGTACCTCGCTGGAAGCCATGCGCCGCATTACCGTGCAAGTTAGTAAGGAACTGCGGGCGATTCCCGGTGTGCGTAATTTCGGTTCGCACATTGGCCGAGCTGAAGTGGCCGACGAAGTGGTAGGGCCGAACTTTACCGAGTTATGGATTAGTTTAGATACGGCGGTCGACTACGACAGCACCGTGGCGAAAATCCAGGCAGTTGTCGAAGGTTATCCGGGCCTGTACCGCGATGTGTTGACTTATCTGCGTGAACGGATCAAGGAAGTGCTGACCGGTGCCAGTGCGACAGTGGTGGTGCGCTTGTTCGGACCTGACTTGGATGTGCTACGAGATAAGGCTGCCGAAGTCAGTAAAACCATCACTGATGTGCCCGGCATCGCCAACCTAAAGGTGGAGCCGCAAATATTGGTACCGCAGATACAGATACGGCTTAAGCCTGACGTGGCGGCCAACTTTGGTTTGACAGCCGGTCAGGTGCGCAGGGCTGCCGGTACGCTAATCAAAGGCAGTAAGGTCGGCGAAATTTACCGTGACCAAAAAGTCATCGACGTGACGGTTTGGGGTGCTGAGCGGGTCCGTCATGATCTCGCTGCACTCAGGCAATTAACTATAGATACGCCATCCGGGGCACGCGTGCCGTTGGGCGATGTGGCGGACATCTACATTGCACCTACGTCGAATGAAATCAAACGAGAAAACGCCTCGCGCCGAATCGACGTTACCTGCAATGTCAGTGGCAACGATTTAGGCGGCGTGGCGAGGGAAATTGAAAACCGCGTGAAAAACCTGACGTTTGCGCAAGGCTATCACCCGGAGTTTCTGGGCGAATACGCAGCACGACAAGCGTCTAGCGAACGGCTGGCGTGGTTGAGTTTGGCTTCATTGCTGGGCATCCTGGTGTTACTGCATGTTGATTTTCGCTCGTTGCGCTTGGTGCTTTTAGTGGCGTTAACCTTGCCGTTTGCGTTGATCGGCGGCGTTGTCGGAGCGTTTTTAAGTGGCGGGGTACTGTCGCTTGGCTCGCTGGTCGGTTTCATCACCGTATTGGGTATTGCTGCCCGAAACGGCATCATGCTGTTAAGCCACTATCGACATCTGGAACAGCAAGAAGGCCAGGTATTTGGGGCGGGATTGGCGATGCGTGGTGCCGAAGAACGTCTGGCACCGATACTAATGACCGCTGCCTGTGCCGGTCTGGCCCTGTTACCGCTAATCCTGAAAGGCAACGTGCCCGGCCACGAAATCGAATACCCCATGGCGGTAGTGATACTCGGTGGCTTGATTACCTCGACGTTGCTGAATCTGTTTTTAATGCCTTCCCTGTATTGCAGGTATGGCAACGCTACAGCATAAAAATTAAAGGAAGTTACAGGATATTCAGTGTCAGAAAACGGGTGACGTGCGGACCTCCAAAGAAGGGAGTTTAAAGAGTTGTGAGTGACTGGTTTTGGCCGTTACCTGTAGCGGCTTGCAATCAAAAACCCTCAAACCAGCAATCAGCGCAATTTTCGACCGGAATTAAATGCAACTGAAGGCCATTCAAACCGAGATTATTTGCAACTGAACCTGCAATCATTCATACCGACCTGCAATCATCCGCCGCAAACCAGGATTATTTGCAACTGAAATATGTCGATGGCCATCGGCGGCAGCCGTCCATTGGTCTGTTATAAATAAAAAAATCAGTTCTCCGAATGACTGGTTTATAGCGATCATTTGACATCTGTTTTGCGCTCATTTTCTAAACGCTTGAAATTCGCTAAACAGCATTGGCCTGACGGGTTTCTAATTTCACACGCACATTCCCCGGCTTGAGTTCGTTGCATGACGAAAGCTTTGATCGGCTCTGCCCGTTGATCTTTTAACGCCGTTAAATACTGCTCGGCGTCAATATCAAAACAGTAACAAAGCCCGTCGTTTTGAATGGCTCGATAACTTCGGAAATGCTGTTTTGGAATAATGATGTTGCCCGCACTGGAAAAGTACCCAACTGAGCATGTTTTGGCAGGGCAAAAAAAATAGCTGTCAGTGATAATTGCCTCATTCTCGGGAAACCTGACCTGATGATAAAGCGTAGGCATACCGACACTTTTACAAGTGGAGCCGCATTCAGGACAAATCTGTTTGGTTTTAGTAGGTGTATTTGGGCTGCAACAATCAGACATAGACCATATCCTCGACTTTATCGAGAAACAGGTGTGGCTATGGAACCCGGATAGCCAGCATCCGTCGTGGCTTTGATCAGGGCTGCACTATCGGTTTTTGTGCCATCGAAAGAGATCACCGCCGTTTTGGAATCGTAATCGACAGCTACTGCTTGTACGCCTTCGACTTTCTGTAAGGCTTTTTTGATGGTGACTGTACACATTGCGCAAGTCATGTTTTCTATATTCAGCGTCACCGTTTGCTGTTGGTTTGGCTGTGCAACAGTGGTTTCAGCATAGGCTGTCGGCATCCACAGTGTGCTTGATGACAAGCTCAAAATTAACAAACTGGTTTTAATTGTCATATCGATTCTCTCAAGCTATAAAAAAGGGTGCTACCCACGGAAAGGCAAGTAGCAGCAAAATGAACGCAGAGCCAAGCCAAAACACTAGGCGTTGTTTGCGTTGGATGTTGGCTATGGCGCAGCTCGCACCTTCTTCACAACAGGAAGGTGTCCGATAAAGTTTGCGATACCCTAATGCCATAAAGACTAGGGTCAGGGTGATAAAAAAAGGACGGGCCGGTTCCATTGCCGTAAGCGTACTCATCCATGCCCCACCAATGCCTAAAGATAAAAATAGAAAAGGCCCGACACAGCAGGCCGAAGCCCCTATAGCGGCTAAAATGGCGCCGATACCTAACCATGACGGGGTGTTAATAGGTGTTTCAGGGTCTGTATTCATGTGAATCTCCTAAACCAAACAATTACCAATGTTGGTCAGAAGTCTAAACCCTGTTCTTTAGAACAGGGTCAAGTGGGCGGCAATGTCATTATGAATCAGGGCTTGGTTGAAGCATCATCGCTAAACGCATCGAGAATGGCGCAACGCTCGAATGATGCTGTCTCCTGACAGTCATTGACCAGGGTTACCAATACCTGACGGAGAGCCGTTAAATCCTTAATCTGTTGATTGATCTGCTGGCATTTCTGCTCGGCGAGTTGTCGTATATCCGTGCAATGAGCTCCATCGAGAGATAATAAAGTGGCAATTTCCTTCAAGGTAAATCCAGCCTGTTGAGCGCGCTTGATAAAGCGGATTCGAGTAATCGCATCATCTGAATAACATCGGTAGCCACCCTGGGGTTTCTCTGGTTCCGTCAGTAAACCAATGCGTTGATAGTGGCGGATAGTCTCAATGGTGACTTCGGTTTGCTTGGCAAGTTTGCCGATGGTTAAAGGCGACATTTCTTTGAATTAAATGTTGAAGGGGTTTTATTGTCCCTCAGTTTTCCAATCATCAGCTATTTATAAACAACCATAAATATTATCTTGAATGGTGGCTTGGGCTCAGATGCCTGCCAATTAAGTAATTGAGGCAAATGGACAAGTATGGGTTGTGTCTTTGTCGGCCAAGTTGCTGCTGACACCGACTTCGAAAATTGTCCAGTCCAGAATACGTCCGTTTTCTGGACTTTTTAATCTTCCATATCATGACACCGTTCCATATGGCTTCCAGAGTCCATAAAACTATTCCACAAAACAAATTCCAGATATACTCCGTTCTTGAGACTTATTGGACTAGAGGATAGAGAAATAATGTTGATCGGTTATGCCAGGGTGTCCACTGATGATCAGAATCTGGACTTGCAACGGGACGCGCTTGAAAAAGCGGGTTGCGAAAAGATTTACACGGATCAGCAGAGCGGTGCTAGTACCGACCGTCTTGGTCTGGCCGGTGTTCTGGAAATAGCCCGCTCAGATGACACGCTGGTGGTTTGGCGTCTGGATCGACTGGGGCGCTCTTTGAAACATCTGATCCACCTGGTTGAAAAACTGGAACAGCAAGGCATCGGACTCCGAAGCCTGCAAGAGAATATTGATACCACCACCAGTGGTGGCCGATTGGTGTTTCATCTGTTCGGCGCTTTGGCTGAGTTCGAACGCAACCTGATTCGCGAACGCACCCAGGCGGGATTGTCGGCAGCGCGTGCACGAGGACGGCTAGGCGGTCGGCCAAAGCTACTTGATCCGAAAAAACGCGAGCTAGCGTTACGCCTTTATAAAGAACGCCAACACAGCATCGTGGAAATCTGCCAAATCATGGGGATTTCCAAAAGCACTCTGTATAACTATCTCGCGGAGCAGGGTGTCAATGCCCGCGACGCGGCATAGCCCCATTCCAACTGACTCGCTGTTGGCATTGCGCCAACGGCTGGATCGATTGCCCCCAAAAAGTCCGGAACGAGCTGCCCAGGTCAAATCCATCGCCGAACTCTACGCCGTTTCCACCGACACGGTTTATCGCGGACTCCGGGATTTACACAAACCCAAGGCCGCCCAGCGCGGCGACCGTGGCAAACCGCGTGTGCTACCGAAACCAGAACTGGAGCACTACTGCGAACTGATCGCGGCATTGAAACTGCGGACGACTAACAAGAAGGGCCGCCATGTTTCCACTTGCCGGGCCATCGAACTGATGGAAAAATATGGCTTAGAAACCCCACAAGGATTGATCCGTGTTCCCAAAGGTTTATTAACTGCCAGTACAGTAAATTATTACCTGAGCTACTGGAAACTCGATCAACCGCGATTGACCCGACAACCCCCCGCAGTGCGGTTCCAGGCCGAATTAAGCAACGCTTGCTGGCAATTCGATATGTCGCCTTCCGAGCTTAAACATGTTAAAGCACCCTTGTGGATTGAACCCAGCCGAGGTGCGCCCACCCTGATGCTATACAGCATTGTCGATGACCGCAGTGGAGTAGGGTATGAGGAATATCGTTGTGTCTACGGTGAAGATGCCGAATCGGCGTTGCGGTTTCTGTTCAATGCCATGGCGCCCAAACCCTACATGCCGGATTTTCCGTTTCAAGGCATTCCGGAAATGATCTACATGGATTGTGGCCCGGTGTCCAAGAGCCGGGTTTTCCAGAATGTGATGGATGCATTGGGTATCAATTGGCAAACCCACATGCCAGCGGGAAAAGATGGCCGCCGCGTCACTGCTCGTGCTACCGGCAAAGTTGAACGGCCGTTTCGTACCGTGAAAGAGGTACATGAAACCCTGTATCATTTCCATCAGCCGCAGAATGAGGCCGAAGCCAACTTGTGGTTGCAAAATTATTTGTTGGACTACAACCGGAAGCCACATCGGAGCGAACCACACACACGGCTGGAGGACTGGCTCGCCAACTTGCCGGCAATTGGTTTTCGCGAAATGTGTTCCTGGGAACAGTTTTGCCGGTTTGCTCGGGAGCCAGAGCGGCACAAGGTCGGGGCCGATGCGCGGGTTTCGGTGGATGGTACCGCCTATGAGGTAGCGCCGGAACTGGCCGGTGAAACCGTGTTGCTACTATGGGGGTTATTCGACACCGAACTCTATGTCGAATACGATGGCGAACGTTCCGGGCCATACGCTCCTATTTCAGGCCCCATTCCCCTTAATCGGTACCGGGCCTTCAAGAAAACGGCAATAGACGAAAAGGCTGATCGCATCCGGCAACTTGCCGATCAACTCGGGCTTCCCATCGCCGCATTAACCGGTGAAACGGATTTCCAACTGACGGAACCGGCGATATTAAAGGAAGATCTGCCGCGGCAGCCCTTCATCACCGACCTTCAGGAATACCATTATCCTAGCAAGATCGCGGCTAAGCTGGCTATCGCCGATGAAATTGCCAAGCCATTAGCTAAGCTTACACCCAATGATCGCGCATTCATCGACAACGTGCTAGCCGAAACCCTCGCGCGAAGTATCGTACTTACACGCATCCGGGAATACTTTAGACACCAAGAAACCCAAGGGGGTCAACATGCGGGTTGAAGTGATGGACTATTATGGGCTAACCAAACCACTGAATCGCGCCGGTTATTACGAAACCGAACATCACAGTCAATTGTTCAAGAATATTCGCGGTGCTATCCATGAAGGCCGGATTATCGTTCTCTACGGCGTCATTGGCAGCGGCAAAACCGTCACTTTACGGCGATTGCAGCAACAACTGAAAGATGAAAATAAAGTCACCGTCTCCCGCTCACAGGCGGTAGAAAAGCACAACGTTAAACTGAACACACTGATGGCGGCACTGTTCTACGATCTGTCAGCCGGAAAGAAGGTCAGGATACCTTCCCGATCCGAGGACCGTGAACGGGAATTACAGGAGTTGGTCAAAAAGGGCAAACGCCCGGTGGCTTTATTTATCGACGATGCCCATGCCTTGAAAGATGACGCTTTAACCGGCATCAAACGGCTTATGGAAGTGATTGAAAGCGATGGCGGATGTTTGTCAGTAGTCCTTGCGGGTTGGCCCAAGCTGCGTAATGATTTGCGCCGCCCCAAATTGGAAGAAATCGGCTTACGTACCGATATGTTTTCAATGGATGGTATCACGGGCAGCCAACGTGAATACATTCGATGGTTGCTCACTACCTGCACCGGACGCCAGGAAGGGATAGAGGCATTGATGACCGCCGATGCCATCGATCTCTTGGCAAGCCGGTTACGGACAGCCTTACAGATCGAATGGCATCTCACTCAGGCTTTTGAAGCCGGTTATCAATCAGGCGAATTACCGGTAGATGCTGAATTGGTCGAAACGGTACTCTCCAAGCATTTGGATGATATGGAGGCCACCATCACGCGGCAAGGCTATGGTCTGCGGGAATTGGTGCAGAACTTTGATGCAAAACCGGCAGAAATCAAAGCGCTATTTGCCAACCAGCTCGATCCAGTCCGTGCCAGCGAGCTACGAGATCGTATGCGCCTGGCTGGATTACCAATTTGAACTATCTGCGGTCAGTTGCAAATAATCCTGGTTTCCGGCGGATAATTGCAGGTCGGTATGAATGATTGCAGGTTCAGTTGCAAATAATCTCGGTTTGAATGGCCTTCAGTTGCATTTAATTCCGGTCGAAAATTGCGCTGATTGCTGGTTTGAGGGTTTTTGATTGCAAGCCGCTACAACTAGCTGCAAACAGTAATGATGATAACTTAAATGAGCACGGACCATCTCTTTTCCAAATTATATTAGTAGTTATTGCTGACATATCGATAACTTTATGTATGTCTGTATTAGTTATATCGGCTTTTTACGCATCTACAACGGCAATCACTACTAATTTTATGAATAGTATGAACTTTGATATGTATCTATACAGGGGCAGTTACGATACTGGGAGCCTCCCTGTATTTGAAATGTCGCTCAAGCGGGAACCATTAATTCCAAAGTATACTTTGAATAGACGGATACACCGTGGTATTGATGGAGAAATAGATGGTGTCGACATAAACGTTGGTTACAAATCGAGCACAGAGGATATATATAAACAATTCAATTGGAATCTCATTGGCTTGCTTAATCTTATGGATATAGGAGATGAGGCACAGCAGATAAAAGAGTATCTCACTGGCGCAAGTAGCATATTCTGTGATATTGGTAAAGTATCACAAATTAACGCGGATACTTATTCGGTCTCTATTAAGGTTTGCCCTTTCAACACTACTGGATTTTCTAAGTATTTTTCCAGAAAACTATCAGACGTTATTAATGGTGTATCAACTAACATCGCTTCGCATTTTAGGTTATATGATGCGACTAAGCCTTTCAATATCTACCAATATGACAGGGCTGGCAACTTGGACGGTTCTATTCTTGTTGGATGGACCTACAATCAGCATCTATTAAAGAAATCAATCGAGGAGGTTGATGCTTACAAAGCAAGATTAATCGACGCTTACTGGGATGCACAAGGGGGGTACATGCTTCCAACAACATCCTTCATCGCAGCCGGTATGGCAACATCAGTTATATCAATTTTATACTTTTGTCTTATTTGTATCAATGCCACCAAGCAATTGTTACTACGTTTGGTTTCTATCTTCAACAGATCTTTTTGGCCTGTCGAAAACACCCCGTTCACCTTCTTTGCATTCATGGTTTCGTCGGTTCTTGTGGGTGTCTCGTTGTTCTGATCAGATAATGCATTGGCTAATCTTCATAATAAATAATGTTTATTATCTTTATTTGTTTTTATGCTTACACGCTTTTATCTTCCATTGATTTGAAATACTCGATAGTTTGTACATGTAAGATTTCTACTAATCAATATTTTTGAACCTTAACCTCTCCAAACCGCATCCCCACGGCCGCGTCCAGGTGTTTGAAGGTGTGCGTTTGACCAATTTATCAGTGGTTAAGGACAAGCCGGGCGATGCAGCGAAAACGGTATTTGGCCTAGGTAGCGGAAATCCCATTTGTTTCACGTAGAACTACGCATAAATTACATGACTCAACATTAACATTGTTATTCAAATACTTGATATTAATGAGCATTATTATAAAAACAAAAGGCGTTCGGTGGATAACATTTATACCGCCACCTGGTGAAGCCTTGTATCCTGTGGTTTGGATTGGTGTTTCGGCCTGGCAAAAGTCAGACCTCTATATCACTCCCGGTGGCGGGTGGGCAGGGAATCCTGAGCGTTATGACAAATTTGGCAAATGGATGGAACGCAAGGAGCCGGTCCAGATAGCCAGTTTGGGAATAGTTAATAATGTCATCGAATTCAACGATGGCCGCCATCGATTCGCCTGGCTGCGTGACCACGGCGTTACCGTTATGCCGGTTCATGTTGATCCGGATAAGGTTGAATTAGTGAAAAACCGGTTTGGGGTGGCGGGTAAGCTTGATTAGGCTTTGGCCGGTATCAGTGGAGGCAAACCGGACATAGGCGATAAGAAGATATTGGGGGAGTTGAATAAATCGTGAAGCACCAAAAAACAGCAAGATATATTGAGTATAATGGACACACCCTTTGTAATTAAGGGTTAAAGGTCTGGAGGCTGCTATTGCCGTAGCAGCCTCCAGTTTTGAAACGCTTAACCATAAGGATAAATTATGGAAAGACTTCTTATGCAAGTCCTAGAAACAAGCGGCACATTTGGTCTCATTACAATTATGAGCTTGACCGCAGTGATTCTTGCTCTGTTGGTATTGTTGAAACATTAAAAAAGGCAGCCTCATACTTCTGGTATGGGGCTGTCACAATTCATTTACGTGTTTTTAAATGCTTCTAACACACGGAGAATAGTATATAACTAAACAACCAGTTACTACTACTACCGGATAGATTGATTGATTTTTTGTATTATCGTTATCTCCCCAAACCCCACCTCAAACAACACCCCCACCGCCGCGTCCAAACGTTTGAACACTCGAACCTGGCCGCCGCGGTTTTATATGATTAATTAACTAGGGCCACGCCACGCCCAGGAATGGGATTAATCATCATTCGCCGCATCCGGTACAACCACAACAAACGGCCCGATCCGAAGATTCCCATCGCCATAACCCCGCACTGGCACCGATGGCCAACGGCTGAATTCCGGTTCCGCGAGAATTGTTTCGGCTGCGTCCAGGCATTCCGCGAGCAAATCGGCATCAATGCCGTAATGCAGTAAGGCCGCCTGAATACTCGGGTGCTGCCTGTCCAGGTCGTAATCGGCCATGGCCGCCCCAAAGCCTTTGACCCATTCGATCAACTCGGGATCGTCTTCGTTAGGCACAAAGCCCTTGCCTCCGGATTTAAAAAACGCCCAGCCTTGTGCCCAGTGGTTCGGGATGTCGCTCATCGTGTTGCCTCTTTATCGAACAATCGTAACTTCCCCAAACCCCACCTCAAACAACACCCCCACGGCCGCGTCCAGCCGCTTGAATACGCGAATCTGGCCGCGCGCGGTCTCCAGCATCGGATTCAGTTTATGCTTTCCAGACAGCGTAACCGTCCAGCCTTCATCACGGTCATGCTTTTTTATAACCGGCACCGCTAAAGCGTTTGCTTGAAACAGTAACTCGGTTTCCTTGATATTCACGTCAATTCAGTCCGTTAGTCGATTCGGGGATGATCAGTTCAACGCTGGGGAAATAGGTGCTGAACCGTCCCTTGTCACGGGAAACCAAGGCATAGCCGGACACCGCGGCATGGGCGCCGATAAAAAAATCCGGAAGCACGTTGCCTTTCTCGCCTTTGCGTTTTTTGTATTGCAAAAAGGCTTTCCCGGCCAGGAACAGGGCTTCTTTCGGAATCGATTTCATGGCAAAGCCCAGCGACACGAATAAGGCTTCCACTTCTTCAATGCGCTCAAAGCCCACAGAACACTCGGCATAGATAATGGGGTTAATAACCATGGTGTTGCTCTGGTCCAGCCGTTCCAGGGTTGAGGCGCTCCATTCAAACCAGGCGCTTTCAGGGTCGGCCAGATCGGTGACGATGCAGCTGTCGATCAGGATGACGGCCATGATCCGCCACGCGTTAAGGCCATGATCTCATCGGTGCTCATGGTCAGCTTGCCCGTATTATGAGCGGTCCGGAACCGGCTGACTTTCTTTGTAGAGGTTTTTGCTTTGTTGATATACCAACGCCCGTTTTCATCTTGAAGGAACTCGATATCGGTTTCAGCGGGCAGAATGCCCATGCTTTCCCTGACATTCTGGGGGATGGTTACTTGGCCTTTACTGGTTACGCGCATCGTGATCACCTATTGGATAGTATTACTTTAATAGTAATACTTTACGTTAGGTAAAGTAAATAGCAAATATGATGACAAGGGAGTTGATACAAATATTAATTATTGATATAACAAAAATACACTTTTGTTTTGTCAAAAACAAATATATGTATAAAGTCGCAGGATCAAGTCTCTTCTTGTTAATGCCGTTCCGGGTAGTGGCCTGGGAGGACGATGCCGTTTTGTCATTTATCAGCCAGGTCAACCCGATCATTTTGGCGCAGCGCAACGTTACCCAAGCTTATGCCCAACCGGATTCGGTGACCTGGGCCTTGCAAAACACCTCGCTGAGCGGTCGGCTAGGCTTTGGCGGTACCGACTTTCGTGACGATCCTTACACCGTATTCGGCGGCCTGCAGATCAACATCCCACTGTCCTCGATCAAGGAGGAACGCGAGCAGGCCTTGAAGGTGGTGGCCGAAGCCAAGGCGTTAGACGCTATGCATACCAAAGCGCTGCTCGATATCGCTCAATTGCGGCAGATGGAAGCGGAACTCGAAGCCTCTCAGGTGCGCAGAACGTTTCTGAAAGAAAAGGCCGCCTGGCTGAAACAGCGCATCGATGAGGGCTATTCGTCGGAAATGAACGAGCTGTGGGCCATCGGCAGCAAGCTCAACACCGAAGACGCGCTGATTGCCAAGGTGGGCTTGTTGGCCAAGACCCAGCGTTACAAGCTGGCCAAATACGCCGGCACGGAATGGCCAACCCTGTTGGCGTATCTGGAAGGCAAAACCGAGACGTTAGGGGGTTACGATGGATGAGATCGTCGGTTTGCTGGGCCGTGATGACTTGGTCGCCGAGCTGGTGACCGAGATTCGCAAGGGCAAGCACGTTATTTTGACCGGCCCGGTCGGCATCGGCAAATCGGCGGTGCTGAAAGCGGCGCTGGTCAAGGTCGCAGCGCATGCTGCCGGGGGCTTGCTGATCACCTTGCAGATCACCAGGCGAAAGGCCAGTTTGTGGAAATGGCCCGGCAGATGCTGGCTTTGGGCTTGATCAGTGCCAAGGAATTGGAGCTGCCGGCCAAGTTTCACGGCGTGCCGGGACCTCAAATCGATTGGCGGGAAGTCAAAGGGTGACCGTAAGGATTCATGCGAAAATGGGCAATAGCGGCTAACATCATGCGATATTTGCTTCTAGAGGTTGAAAGCCGGAACGCCGAAAATTCCGTCAGGTGTTTTAGAAACAATCAAGAACAACTGCCTTAATGGTTGGGATCAACTGTAGTGTCGCCGGTTGCCAATTGTATCTCGCTATGTTTCCCAAGGATTAATGACGGGTACATCAGCTGCTTCATAAGGTGTCGTGTCGCGTGACGCCACGATGAAACCTCTCGAATCTGCAATTGCTGCGATATAGCCGTCAGGTGTTGGAAATCCTCGTCCGCTAGTCTTGGCCATCACTGCAAGCTTGGCGTAGCGCCGTGCTGCATCGGTATCGAACGGCAACACCCGATCCCTGAACAACCCCATCAGACCATCAAGGGCTTGTTCCAGCCTGTCCTTGCGCTTACCGTCTGGAAGCGCTGCGATGCCAAACAGCAGTTCGGCCAACGTCACACTAGACAAATACAGTGTTTCTGATATTTGTTCGTTTAGCCAAGTGAGTACTGCCGGGTGCGGCTCGGGCTTCATCGCTTCGGAAACGACATTGGTATCGAGGACGATCATTCAAACCTCAGCGGTTCGGCCGGCATCTTGTCTTTTACCCGATCAAAGACCTCGAAATCTTCGTTGGCCAGGCCAATTTTGCGGCCCAATGCCGACAGGGCATCACCTACGCGGACACGCGCCTCTGGCTTGACCGCCATTGCCAGTATTTCCCGGACCTCGGCTTCAGTACTGTGCCCATGTTGGGCGGCCCGCACTCGTAATGCGCGGTGCACATCGTCTGGTAGATTTCGTACTGTCAGCATTGCCATAGAATCGCCTCGTCTAAATACATTCATCGCAGTCATTATATACATTTGAATGCACATCAACAAGAGCTTGGCCACGTCGTAAAACACTTGTTTTCCGGTTGGTTATATAGGGTGCCACTATTGCCGCCCAAATCATCTTTAATAATGTACGAAAAACCCTGTCGCTGTGGTATACCATACGCAAATTACTTGCTAAGGGTTTTTCGTACATGCTTGTTGGTTATATGCGGGTATCGTCCGACTCTGATCGTCAGACTACCGACTTACAGCGCGACGCGCTCATGACGGCGGGCGTCGATAGTCTACATTTATTTGAAGATCATGCTTCCGGCGCCAAAGATGATCGGCCAGGATTGTCAAAAGCACTGGAGTTCGTTCGCCCTGGTGATGTTCTGGTGGTCTGGAAGTTGGATAGGCTTGGCCGCTCACTGTCTCACCTGCTATCCATCGTCAATGCGCTAAAGGAAAATCAGGTTGCCTTTCGCTCACTCACTGAGGGCATGGATACAACGACACCATCCGGCGAATTATTGTTTCATGTATTGGGGTTTGAGGCGCAGTGGAACGAAAAACCGAGTTAGCGTCCATCCTAATGCGCTACATGATTGAATGATCTGCCCTTGCATCACTCAAAGCATTCGTGAGTGCCGGAATGGCTTTATTTTACTTATATCTACCCTGTTTCTGATCTCACTTATACACTTCTCGGCGATTGCCGATCTTCAGTACCAAGACGCACAACACGCCGTCCTGAATTTCACAAATTAATCGATAGTCGCCCACTCGATAACGCCACAAACCGCCAAGTGGACCTGATAAAGCCTTGCCTGTATTGCGTGGATTGTCGGTAGCAGCCAAACGCTCCCTCAAAAATTTCGTGATACGCCTCGCTTCGACCTTATCGAGCTTTGCTAGTTGCTGATTCGCCGTCTCTGTCAGTTCAATCCGCCAAGCCAAGCGCGTTCTCCACTTCATCCAATGAATAAACGCGTTCTTCACCTTTGCGAACCCGTTCTAACACATCGGTGGCCAAGTAATAATCTTCCATATCATCCAGTCCTTTCTCGATGATCTCTCGTAAATAAAATGCCTTGGTACGACCGGTTTGGCCTGCCAGATAATCAAGCCGTTTTTCAATTTCCGCAGAAAGTCTTATTGAGGTGGCCATGTATAGTCCCCTATACGTCAAATATTGAATACATGTGATCAATGTATCACAAATTGCTTTTACCTGGAACAAAGAAAACAAAGAAAACAAAGAAAACAAAGAATAATAAGCCGACAACCCGCTAAAACTAGCCAATTAAAATGGCTAATTTGGTGGTAGCCAATTTACATTGGTCTTTATATTTTTGGCTATGTACTTTACACTAGGTCAATTAAAGTATACGCAACTTGGCCGTAAATCCGCTTACATTGGCCGCTAACTCGGTTATTCGTTCCACTACACCTTAAACCCCATAAACGGCGCACTTTTAGTATCAAACCGGTACCCATTCAGCATCAAATTAATACTATGTTAGCCGCCATCCACGCCGGATATCGACATCCCGATCTTGGCGGGTGCGGCACTTGTTCTTTATCTCGTCGGCGATGGAAAACGATGTTGGCTTTTAATTATTCGGTGCATTATGCTCTCGCTAATGCCCTACGCGGTCTGCATTCCGATGGGGGAAATTTTATCCAATGGGTGAGGCAACATGTCCGTTAACTACAGTGAAGTGGTCAAAATGCTCGATACGGCATAGACGTTTGATCTTTACCGTTTGAATGTCGCAATTCAGCGTATGCTTGATGACCCAAAGCGTATTTTGGGTATCAAACGTGCCTTACGTGTTGGCCAGGAGGTTGAATATTTTGATACGGTTCATAATGCGCCCATCAAAGCGATTTTATTGGAATGCAATAAAACCAAAGTATTAGTGCAAAATCTGAATGACGGTAAAAGATGGAAATTGCCTTATTACTGGTTGAATATTGAACAGGTCGACACGACTATTAATAACAGCAAGGGCGCAGGCTTACAACGGCATGAAGTGGGTACTGGTGAGATATTGGGATTCATGAACACCCGGGAGAACCTGGAAATGTACGGCAAAGTGATTCGCTTGAATCCAAAAACAGTTACCCTACAGTGTAAAACAGGACGATGGAAAGTCCCCTACAGCCTGTTGTTTAAAGTCATTAGCGGTGAATATGAAGCCTATGAACAGTGGGAGCCATTGATTTTAGAATCCATACAATCCGAATAATAGCTTGAATGACGGCGCCCATTCGTAATAACCGAATAAGGGCCGTAGGGCGGTGAGCCATTACCTTTTCGGCGTTGAAAAGGTACCGTTTTAATACTGTAACGGTGCCTTTTTGGTACCAAATAGGTACACGTTAATCCGCTATTTACGGACCAGGCAGCAGAGCCTTAACACCATAGACTATTGAAAATCGAAAAACATGGCATAGATTGCCAATCTATGTCATAAATAAAGATATGAACTTTGCACAATGGAGGCATCACAATGGCAACGATGAATATTTCGGTCCCCGATCCAATGAAAGACTGGGTTCTGTCTCAAGTTCAATCCGGCACATACGCAAATAGCAGTGACTACATTCGGGATTTGATCCGGAAGGATCAGGAAAACAGAACAAAACTGAATGCTCTACAACAGGCTATTACCGAGGGCATAGAAAGCGGTGTCAGCAGCAAAACATTCGACGAAATTATTCATGCGGCTCGGCAAGGCCTGAAAGACCGTCAATAATGGGACGGTATATTTTTTCAAAAAAGGCCGAAGAAGACCTGATTGACATTTATCGCTATGGTTTTCTAAACCATAGCGAACGGCAAGCGAACCAGTACAGTGATAGCTTAAAAGAAAAGTGCCAGTTTCTCGCGGATACTCCTTTATTGTGTCGAGAGCGCGATGAATTTACCCCGCCGGTTCGTATCCATACCCATAAAAGGCATCTAATTATCTATAAGATCAATGAAGACCATCTTCTAATCATTCGTATTTTGCATGAACGAATGAATGTTGAAGATCAGTTGGCGTCCTCTTAAAAACGACCGTTTTTGAGAGATCGCCGCAACCCACCCAATCCGGCCCTCAATCCCGCATTTTCGATTCTCAAAACTGTCTCTGGGGGTTGAAGTCCAACGGTACGATTATGTTGAGCTTCACATAATCGTACCACTGCGCCTCAAACCCCTAATTCTGTAACGGAGCCTTTTTGGTACCAAATAGGTACACGTTAATCCGCTGTTTACGGGCCGGGCAGCAGAGCCTTAACCCGTACCTAAAAGGCACATTTTTAGTATCAAACCGGTACCTATTCAGCATCAAATTAATACTATGTTAGCCGCCACCCACGCCGCCTTTTCCACTGCGCTTTATCTAGGCGGGGCAGCGGTATTCGAGTACCAGACCGATCCCGTTTCCTGGGGCCTGGCCATCCTGTTTTCATTCATGCCCGATATCGATATCCCGACCTCGCGGGTAGGGCGACCGCTATTCTGGCTATCGGTACCGCTGGAAAAGCGCTTTGGCCACCGCACCATTACCCATTCCGTCATCGGCGTGGCCATCCTGGCGGCGCTGGCTTCACCGCTGTATTTTGCCTATCCGCTGTGCTTCTGGTCCGTCCTGGGCGGTTACTGGTCCCATATCCAAATCGACATGGTCAATATCCGGGGTGTGGATTTGTTCTGGCCATCGCCGCTACGCGTAGTGATGCCTGGCAAGGTCCGGTTCCGGCTGGAGGTTGGCAGCAAGGCCGAGATGATTGTGCTGTGCGCGCTGCTGGTGTTCTGCGTGGGACTGTACCCGATGAGCAGCTTAGGCCTACGTGGCGGCCTGCATCAGTTGTTGAAAGACTTTGAAATCGCTTACGACGAGTTCGTCGAAGTGCAGGGCCTTAACTGGCACACCCTGGAACTCAAAGCGATCGACAACCTGACCCTGGAGCATATCGCCTGCAGCTGTCCGGTACTGGGCGCCTGGCAAAGCGGGCTGATCATCGAATACCAGGGCAAAGCGCGGTCCGCCGGCAAGAGTCAGATGCACCATAACCTGTTCCCGGTCGATGCCGTGCTGATCAAAGGGGAGCCGTTGCGGGTGATCTCGCAGCGCGTCGACATGAAGGGCCGCTCATTGCGTTGGCTGGTCGACAACCTGCAAGCCAACCATGGCTATTATCTGCTGGGCGAGCTGTATGTGGATGCCGATAAGGTGGTCAATGTCAGCCAGATCGAAACCTATCATCCAGTGATTTGGGGTGGTAACAAGGTCAAGCTGCATTATGCGAAGGCCGAAGACTTGCGCGATTACCTAAATCTGACCGCAATTCGGGGCGAGGTGATGGTGCAGTTTTGGTTAAGGCAGGGGGATGCGGCGGTGGAGTTGAGCTTTTCCGGAGGGGGAGGGAAGGTTACGACACCTGGGGTGTTGGAGGGGATGTTTTAGCAGAAATCCAGTGTAAGTTTTCGGCGAGTTGCAGAGGGTTAAATCAATTTGATTGGTGCTAAGCCGAAAGCCGTCAATAGGTATTCACACGTATAGCAATAATTAATAAATTAAAGAAAAATAATAAATAGCGCCAAACCTACGGTAACGCAGGGACGGAAAGTTACGAATCCTGAAATCAAGGAAAGTCGGGCTACCGAGTATGACTTCGTTTGTCCCAGGTATCGGTCAACCGGTCAAGATAGTTGTCGCCCAACATCACGATAGCGACAAATAAAAAAACTAGAAAATTCAAAGCATCAGCTCCCAAGTCGGAACTTGCGAGTCAGTACAATAAAGGCTTTCAGAAAAGTGTTGTATCTATATTGATTCTAGTGTGTTTTGGAAAATGACCTGGTTGGTTTTTTGTTAAATTCGAGAACACGAGTCCAATTAAAGCATTCTAGACTCAGGAGAACGTTATGACGAAAAATATAATTCGTGATGTCAGGAAGGTAATAATGCTTTATGCACTATTTACTACCCAGAGCTATGCTGCTCCAATATTTTTTACAGATGAGTCAAGCTTTCAAACAGCATTAGCACTAGCATCGAATACTTTAGCAACTGAGAGTTTCGAGACGGTTTTTACAGAGACGCCAAGCGTAAATTTTTCTGGATTTTCAGCTACCGTTATTGGCGGTGGAAACCTTCTAAGCGTTCCTTCCGCAATTTATAATGCGATTCCTACCGATGGTGTCCGAACAATCGGAATTGTCGACAATCAATTTAACGGTAACATTTTGACGTTTCAATTCAACAGGCCGATAAATTTGTTTGCAATTGACATACTTGGTGCATTAGATGTCTTCAGCGGGGGCACCCTTAGCTTAAGTATCGAGAATAGCGCATCTCAAATTATCTTGACAGCACCACAACCTCGGGAGCAACGACGCTTTGGTGGACTCATTGATGATGCTCAAGCCTTCAGTAGAGTCACGATTACAAGCACGCAGACAGGTGATGGCATTCAGTTTGACCGCTTGCAGTTTGGGGAGTTTAGTAATAATAGTGGAAGTAACATCCCGGAGCCAGGGACAATTTCTCTCGTATTTTTAGGTTTGGTTGGATTAGGACTTTCTAAGCGAATGAGCACCCTAAAACGCAATCAGTAGCCCGTACCTCTTCGATTATCGTGGAAAAATGGGTCAGTTCTTAGGCCATTACGCGTTTGTTTTCGATTACTGTCCATAATCCTGATCACTCAGAAGGCGATGAGCGGTCTGTAACCTTAGGTATTTCTTCTAAAAGACGCTTGCTTGCGGTATCTCATACTAAAAGGGGAAACGCGATCCGCATCATATCGGCGCGGTCGGCAACAAATCCTTAGAGGCAACTTTATGAAGAAACCTAAATAGGAAACAACAGATGAAATTCGACCTGAATATAAAAGATCGGATTTTGGTGAGATTATATGTGTCAAATATGCAAACCAAATCAAGGAGGGAAACCAATGTGGTACTGCGAGAGCCTGAAATTGCACAGGCTTTTCTAAAAATGACTAAGCGGTAAATAATGCACTTCGCTATTTGCAGGAAATGGTGGAGATATCAACCCGCCTATATAAGCACTCTAGCGGACTAGGCTAACGCGTCACCGCTGAGTTTTACGTTGAACTTCAGTCGTCATTCAATGCGCAGTTTTGAGTGTCCCTTTTTGATCGTCAACAGCCCTGTATTTCAAGAACATTTCACCCCCACCAACTCCCGCAAATCTACCATATAACGCCTCGAACCCCATTCTGACTCGTGTTTCCAAAGCCTTCGGCTGTGCATCACACCGGATGAATCACGCTAGTCACCACGCCCCATATAACTATTTCCAGCTCTTCGAGAAGAACGATATCCCGATACGCCGGGTTTTCCGAGCCTAACAGCCATTGCCCAGCCTGGCGTTTCAACCGCTTTACCACCAACTCCCCATTCAGCGCGCAAATCACAATCTTGCCCGGTACCGGCTCAATTGAGCGATCGACGACCAGAATGTCGTTGGGATGAATGCCGGCACCGAGCATCGATTCGCCTTCCGCGCGGACAAAGAACGTAGCGGCGGGCTTTTGTACCAGCAGCTCGTTTAAGTCCAGGGTTTTCTCGACATAATCATCGGCGGGCGAAGGAAAGCCGGCGGCGACTTTACCGGAAAACAGCGGCAAGGCCACCGGCATCAGTGTTAGTGCAGGGAAGAGCATATTGTCCGGAAAGCTGTGCATGGGGTATCGGGTTTTGAGGTGTGTTAAAGGGTTATTATGTTCTCTATTTGTTCTTATTGTAGTTTGTTTTTGATGAGCAAACAAAAAGACAGTGAAAGTAAGCTCAGGTTGGTGTTTATCTGGCGGGATTTTTAGAAACACCCCCACGGGCGTGGGGAAGACGACGTTGCCGGGTAATAGATTTTGTGTTGCTGGGAAACACCCCCACGGGCGTGGGGAAGACCTGATAATAGGCCCTTTTTCAACTTTCCTGAAAGAAACACCCCCACGGGCGTGGGGAAGACTCTGTAAAAAGCCCGCTGGTAGCCAATCCCTGAGAAACACCCCCACGGGCGTGGGGAAGACCAGACCCTGGTGTTGACGCGTTAGTTTTAAATGGAAACACCCCCACGGGCGTGGGGAAGACCGCCGCCGAAACCTGAAATCGTTTTAAGTTTAGGAAACACCCCCACGGGCGTGGGGAAGACGATGAGACGCGTTCGCGGGTGTCGTTTTTAAGAGAAACACCCCCACGGGCGTGGGGAAGACAATCGACAACTCGTTACCCAGGCGGATCTGATGGAAACACCCCCACGGGCGTGGGGAAGACAACGGCAGGCGACCCGCTAACAGGGCCTATCAAGAAACACCCCCACGGGCGTGGGGAAGACTTAAAACACTGTCTGTGAGATATCTCACAACTGGAAACACCCCCACGGGCGTGGGGAAGACCCATGTCGGAGTTTGATAGACTGTATATAACAGGAAACACCCCCACGGGCGTGGGGAAGACGTCCTTCCCCAGATCCTTCGCAATCAGGGCAGAGAAACACCCCCACGGGCGTGGGGAAGACAGCTCAGCAGGCAGATCGATGTGGCCCGATTCGGAAACACCCCCACGGGCGTGGGGAAGACCCCACGAACTCTGCATTTGAGGGGATCTGTATAGAAACACCCCCACGGGCGTGGGGAAGACCAATCTCAAAGCCTGCTGGAGAAATCAATGAAAGAAACACCCCCACGGGCGTGGGGAAGACAGGTTATATGGACGAACAGTTACGGCACGTTGAGAAACACCCCCACGGGCGTGGGGAAGACTGATAAGGGGAGTCAGGTTTAATTTATTTTTCGGAAACACCCCCACGGGCGTGGGGAAGACCACCGTCTCAGTTTGTTAATGTCAGTTCGATCAGAAACACCCCCACGGGCGTGGGGAAGACGTTGACATGGAAATATCAGGCAAAACAAATCAGGAAACACCCCCACGGGCGTGGGGAAGACGCAGTTGCAAACATGAAGCTGATTGTAGACAGAGAAACACCCCCACGGGCGTGGGGAAGACGGGCGTACCGTTCTCTACCACCACATCCACTGAGAAACACCCCCACGGGCGTGGGGAAGACAAAACCCCGAGATGCATGATCGAGGGAATTTTAGAAACACCCCCACGGGCGTGGGGAAGACACGTCGTGGAATCTTTTTAAGTCTTTGATTATAGAAACACCCCCACGGGCGTGGGGAAGACTTTTCAAGGCCTGCGGGTTGTTCTATAGTGGGAGAAACACCCCCACGGGCGTGGGGAAGACAATATCCCGTTTAAGCAGCAAGAACAAGTGTTGGAAACACCCCCACGGGCGTGGGGAAGACACAAATACCGAACTGGAACCGGCCTCGATCTTGGAAACACCCCCACGGGCGTGGGGAAGACACCAGCAATTCGTGGTGTTTTTTTAATTAAACCCAATATATTGTGGTTTTAAAAATTTCATACTATGTTAGATCCCGGTTTTTCTTGTACTAATTGCAGGCCCGATATTTCGACAATACTACGTTTGGTATCGCCAATGCCTCGTATTTCGTAGCCAGGCACTGCATTAATACGTCGAAAAATCATTAAACCGCTTTCCGGCGGGCAGTGTTCATACAAATAATCGACTACGGCTTTACCGACCGAGTCTTTGACCCCGGAAACGAATACATTGGGGCGCGGTTCGACAAACCAAAGTTTCATGCGTCCCCTAACCGCTGGTGGTAGGTCATTAGCTATCACGACGAGCATGTTTACCTCCTAACATTTCTTCAATATCCGCGCTAATGGTGGCTAGTAAATCCATTTCGATAACCCGCTGTCTAAAACCTTCCGAAACTTTGTGTCTATTGTACTTACCCGCCATTTCCAGAGTTAATGAAAATGCCAGGTCAATGCACAGTTTTTCTTTGTATAAGTCGGCCAAGTCATACACGAACGGCAGCGGGCTACCCGAATGTATAAAACCAATATGGGGAGAGTAGCCCAGGCTATAAACTGCCGAACTCACTATACCGTATAGCGCGGCATTGGCCGAGGTCAGTATCTGGTTGGTCATGTCGCCCATTTCAAATTTACCCGGCACATACGAACGACCTTTCCAGCCAATTTTGTATTCCTGGGCTTTATTTTCGTATAACTGGCGCACCCGGTAACCTTCCATGCCCATCATTTCTTTCAGGCTTTTACCAGACAGTTCCGCTTTGGGGAAACGACGTGCGTACATCCTTCGGGCTACCTCCAGCGATTTTGTGTCATCGGCCGATAACAGCAGTTGTTTACGCAAATTGCGGGTATTGGAGGTTGGTGTTTGGCCGACGGCATAAAACAGTAGGCTGTCTTCGCCTACCCAGCACACGGCGCAATTCGCCGACGCAATGACTTTTATGGCTTCATGGGTAACCGTCGTTCCAGGGCCTAGTAACAGGCAATTTAAGGTGGCGATAGGCAGACGTATGACGTTGCAATCGCAGTCTATCCATTTGATGCTGCTGTCATCGATTTCCAATCTCCCCCGTTCCAGATAAATAAACGGGTATTTACTGCTCACCTGCGGCAAGGTATCTCGCGTGACTTTGATCAGTAGTCGGGTCGGACTCTGCTTATCTTCCGCCATAAATCGTTTCTGTTAACCTTTTGTTGCCCGTGAAAAATCCAAATTGTTAAAGAGCTGGCCGCTTATCCTGTGTTGACGACTGTCACGCGTCGATCACGATATTTTTTGAATTCGCCAAACTGGATGGGAACATCCATTAAGGTGAGGGCTTCGCCTGGGTGTTCTCCGCACAGCACCCGAAAATCCTCCACCAGCGATTTTTTTTCGGCGATTTTCAAGGCTTGTGCAATGGCATCGTCTCCACTTTTGTATTGTCCTCGATAGATAAAATCAGTTGGGACACAACATTTTCGACCTAAGTAAACATCCCATACAGGGTTCTGCAAAGCTTCGGCAACAGCATCAGCTTTTGCTGCTGGCACTTGTAGCAAAATAGCAAAATTGGCGTCTTGCAGGTAGTAGCGATAGGTCATTTTAGCGCCGCCCCCCACAGCTTTTTTGCCAACATTGGTTTTGGGGATTAATAAACTCTCCCATGGGTTTTGATCATCATAACCGCTGCCCACCATATGAAAATCTCTCAACAAAGGTTCCCGCTCAAGTTTGATTGTCTCGCTACCGTTATCGAGATATCGCACAAAAGCTAGTACCGTTTGATCTAAAGCGGCAAATTCAGCCAATAATTCGCGTTGTTCGCCACCCGCTCCCATCGCGCTGCAAATCAAGCCAAGAATGCCAGATTTGGTGGGGAAATTCAGGGTATCGCGGCGACCAAATTTAGAGTCCTGCCCCCAGGATTGCAAAGGCGCTTCCAGCCACAATAGCAGATACGGATTAGTCATCCCGTCATCCTTCTGCATGTTGTTTTAGCTCCGCAACCAAATCATCGATACTGAAGTTTGTATCCACTCCCCAAGTATACTCGGACACTTTGCCAAATAAAGAGCCGAACAGCTTTTCTTTGTCGGCTAAATAAGTAGATAACGCAGCAATACTGGGTTGTAGAAAACCTCCGTCTTTGGCTTTTAAGGCGGTTTCAAAAGGGACTTGCAAGCGTTGACCGGTTCTCACCAACACTTTGGCGTATTCCCAAGGTGAAGCACCGGATTGGGTAGTTTGTCTGGCCGCCGGTACGGCGACAAATATTGCTTTTGTAAAGGCTTCGACGGCTTCTGGCAGGTTTTGACCTGCTAACGTTTGGCTGAGTTGTCCCAAATCGAGGCTGATGTAGCGGTAATAGGTGGCTGAGTTGAACTCCAGGCTGCCCATGTGGGCCGCACCGGGATCTTGTTGCAGATCGTCCAGCGCGGTAAAAAACTCAACTTCGTTACTGACTTTGTGGGTGGAAATGGCGTGCGAAAATGAAGCTGCGGCTTCAACGTTCAGTTCAGCGGCTTGTGCTACCATGCGACCAAACAATGCAATATCGAGTCCATCAACAGCAGGATTGAAGACTTTCTTGGCGAGTTTTTGAATCTCTTTATCTTTGATTTTGGCAACATCGAATTCCTGCTCTTGAGCGAATGCCGCAAAAGCCTTTGCTTCGGTTTCGGTGAAAAAATGTAATGTGTCTTTAGTCAACGATGCGGCAATGACTTCGCTGCAGCGTTTGGCTTGTTCTTCGTTAGCGCCTAACTGAATGCAAGCGTTACTAACGTAATTCGCGACATGTTTGCTACGGATAGCCAATTTAACGCCGAAATCTTGCAAGGCCATACGCACCGGACGTTTCCATGCCTGAGAACTGACCCTCGCCCGCGTACTGCCGCCAACTACAGCGGTTTTAGGCGCACCGACATCATCTCTGTTTAAGCAGGTAACAGGAAACGATTGTAGGATATGGAATTCGACGCGAGTGTTCTTGAGTGGGTTGTTAATCATAATGTGGATCCCTTAAATTGAATGATGATCGTTAAAGCGGTGCAAGTGGCACAATTTGTAGCAAACCAAACCCAAACGCCCTGCCACGTCCTATGCCTTGCCTAAAACTTTGCCTGAATTGGTCTCGGTCGGTGACGTGCAGTTCGCCTTTCAAGGTGGCACTGCCGTGGGTAACGGTTTGGCTATCTTTTTTAAAGGTCTGTACCGCCATCTTTTCGATTTGCAGATTGATGGGATTAACTTTGAAACCCCAGGACTTCTCGGCGTGATCAATAAACCAGGCGGTAATCGCTTCGCGGCCACGCACGGCAACAATTTTGCCGGTTTGTTTGTCCCGCTTGCCAGGGTTGACGATGACTTCAAACGCATAGCGCGGATAATGTAAAAAGGCGTCACCAATCACTTTGCTTTCAACCTGTCCATAGTCCGGTGCAGGGTTGGGTGGCCGATTGGCCAACATCAAAATCTGTCGGCTCGTAAAGTCCCCGCCTTTGTCGGCATATAAAATGCCACTGGGAATGCTGGTTTGTTTTTGCTGCGTGCTACGGATATCGTCAAACAAATCGTAAACCACCCGATGTAATGAGTAAGCGTCGGTTACTTTTAGGGTTTTGACATCGTTGCGCGACAGGCGCAAGACAGCGGCATACATATCGCTCATGCGGCTTCCTCTTCACGGATCCGCTGGTAAAAATTCTGCGCCCAGCGGCTTTTGACCCGTTGCTGATTATTATGAAAATAAAGTAAATCGCTCAGCAATTGGGTATAGTTCAAATTCACACCGGCTTTGGCGTCGATTAGGCTGAACAAAGGCCGTAAAATCCGACAGACTTCCTCAACCGATTCACAGCTCAATAAACGCCGTAATTTGGCTTTGGCTTGATCACTGTTATTGCCATCCTCGTAACAAAGCGCAATCGCGCGACCTATATTGATGTTGCCGGCATGTTCCGCTTTGGCCTTAGCGATGGCTGCGGCGATAGTGGCATAGGGTAAGCGCTCGAAATCTTTTTCTAAATCGACATGAAACGCGGCGAGATGCTCCCAACACTGGTATTCGGTATTGGGGTTGTCGGCGCGTTTCAATCTGGCGGCAATGCCTTTGTCTTTTTGACATTGCTCGATGGTGAATTTCACAAAAGCCTCAGTTTTGTTAGGTTTTCTTGCTTCGCTACTCATGCTGGAGCCTCTTCTGTTTTGGTTTGATCTTTCAGATAATTGCCCAGATTAGGCCGATTTTTGGCCCAGGCATCCAGTTGTCTGGCTGTGTCTTTGGGACAAAAGTGGTCATAGGCCTGATTGGCGAAACCGGCGAAGTTTTTACGCAGTGCTTTGGCTTGGTTATAGTCGTGACAGTTATTAACCAAATCTTGAAATTTGCGCTCGCAGAGTTGCCAGAATAGGTTACTGGCCAATCCGGCTTGGGCTTTGCCTTCGCTATTTTGGTTTTTGAAATAGTTGAGTGTCGCGCTGTAAACTATTTTGGAAAGTTGATCGAGTTCGGTCATTTCCTGTTTCAAGTTGGCGAACCAAGTGCTACCCAAAATTTCTTGGGGCAACATAATGACGGATTCGACGAAATCATCAGTGCCGGAAACATATTGTTCGCCGGCATTACTACTCACACGCAAACCACCGGACCAAATTCCCAACATGGCCACCTCTGATCTGGCGCGAAGCAGGCCTAAGCGTAAGTGATAACAATCAAATCCTTGTGTATTGGTTTGTGCGATAAAGCCAAGTAGAGCAGTTAAAAACCGCCAGGGTCTTTTCCCTGGGTCTACCCAAATCACTTTTGGATCTTTGCCGGAAAAATCCGCAGACACACTTGGGTCTACCATGTTTTCTTTGTAGCCATGATGTGCAATGCCTTCGGAATAATGTAGTCCGGTTTCTGTCAATAAACAAAAACGCGATAGCGGCAGTAATCTTCCCATCAAGCTGTTTTGCAACGCTTTAGCGGTATCACAAGCTTCCCCTATTGGCATCTGTTCCCATGGTGCGATACCCAACCCGTCGCTATAAATGGAAAGTTGTTGTAAATGATCGCGGGTTAGCAGATTTAGCCAAACGGTTTCTGCAATGGATTGGCCGATTAGAAAGTTATGAAGAAACCCCATAAAGCCAATAGCGGTTCCGGGTTTACCGGTACTTGCCTTGCCTTTGTCGTTGCTTTTTCCCGTGTAACCAAGCGATAACACTGCACTATTGTCGGTTTTTTTACCGCCTAAACCGAAACCCATCAACGTTAACAGTAATAGAGCTTTGTCGGCGTCCAACAACGGCTTTTCTATTTGGGATTGGGTCAATACCGTGGTGTTACCTGTGGCAATTTCGGTTAAAACTGCGCCGTAGCTTTGCATATTTGCCGTTTGTATAGCCGGTATTTGTAAAAACGGTTTGTCGCCATACAGCCAAAAGCGATCATGCCAGCGTTCCAGATACTTTAAGCATTTTTCCGACATCCCGGATACGCCTGATTCCGCCCAAGCGTCATCATCTTCTGGTGTGGATGCGGACTGGGCAATCGCCAACAATAGCTTAGTCAAGGCGATTTTTTGTACTGGATTGCCGCCTAAGGAGCGATAGTAACTATGGCTAAAAATGTCTTTTAAGCTGACCAAGCCGATATCGACGATAGGTATCCAGGGTTCGTCGACCAGATTAAATCGTGGTTGAGCCGTCATCTATCCTCCTGATAGGGTTATTTGTTGGCCTGATAGCCGAAGTATTGATCATATTGAATCTCATATTGTGCTGACGCGGCACCGCCATCAAGGCTAACGACGACATCGTCATCCAAAACCTTGGCCACCCGCAAACGACTTTCGCCTTCATGCTTACCCAAATACACATATTCTTGTAGCCAATCCAGACTGTTTCCGGCGAGCACATTGGGTGCTAAATAGTCGGCAACCCGCACGGCGTTTTTCAGCAACTTTGCCGCTAATTCACGCCGTTGCAGAGGTGACAAACCTTTGCCTTTAGCTGGCAATAAAACAGACTCATCGTCTAAAAATCTCACCACCACACCCCCTTTTTGTGGATCTATGCAGTAGTTTTTGATCAGCAATACTTCCACGCTGTCTTGTTCGCTGTAGCGGGTACTGGCTTTTTCCTCTGGTAGAGTTTTACCGGCTTTGGATAACCCAAATAAAGCCATGTGTTGCATTTCTTCCCGCTTCTTTTCGAGCTTTCTGAAGTAGTTGAGCATGGCTCCATTTTCTTCTCGATCGACATAAGTGGCTTCAATAATCTCTCTGATTTGTCCTGGTATGGTGATCTCTTGTCGGTTGTGCCACACTTCTAAACTGCGGCACAACACATAAGGGCTGTAAACTTTGGCAGTTTTTCCGAAGGTCTGATCGGGATTATCTATGGCGTCAGTCAATCCCAGCACTAATAACCAAACTTCGCACTGAGCACTGGCAGCACGCACGGTTTCATGATGTCGCCACAAACGCCCCAAGCGTTGTAACAACATATCGCTAGGAGCAAAGCGGCTGATCAAAAAATCGGCATCAATGTCCAGTGATTGTTCCAAAACTTGTGTACCTACCAGGATACGCCCGCATTGCTGTCGAGCTTGACTGCCATCTTTGCCATAGATAGTCGTCCAGCGATTTTCTTTTTGTTCGCGATCTATTTTTAGAAATCGCGAATGTAATAACCCGCATTCGATTTTGGGTTCACAATCACGGGCGGACAATAATCGATAAATGTATTGGGCTTCAGCCACGGTGTTTTCCACCCATAACACTTGTTGGCCCAATTCCGCGCGGCGCAGGGCTTCTTCAATCGCTTCGCCATCCTCATGGCAATGCCGAATGGCAACCTTGATGTCGGTTATTTTTTGTACCGGCTGTTCGACAAAACTACCGTTTTGGGGCGCAGCGGAGATCAGTGGATAGTCAAAATTCGATGAATCCGAGCCTAACAAGGTGCTGCGCCTTTGTTGAGTCAAAGTTGCACTGAGAATGATGACGGTGCAATGCAGTTCACGCAAGGCTTTGACCAATTCATCCAGCAAGGTACCGGTATAGCTGTCGTAGGAATGCACCTCATCCAGTATCACTACTTTGCCAGCCAAGCCGAAAGTACGCACAAAACCATGTTTGACATTCATCACTGCCATTAACGCTTGGTCTATGGTACCTACCGCAAACGGCGCGAGTATGCCTCGTTTAGAGGCTTGAAACCAGGAGCCGCCGGGATTACCTTCTTTACCCAATTCGGTATTTAACCAAGCGTTACCATGCAGTAACAAAGGCTGCTTATGCGGGCTATCGCTATCCAGAATTTGTTGAAGAAACTGACTGACACGTTCGTGAATCTTGTCGGATGTCAGTTGCGTAGGTAGGGCAAAATAAAACCCTGTCGCTTGATTTGATGCGAGCAATTGATAGGTAGCATATAACGCGGCTTCGGTTTTACCTAGACCCATCGGTGCTTCCAAGATATATACGCCGGGTTGGTTGGCGTGCTCTATAAAATGCTTCTGGGTATCACGTGGCGACCAAGTAAATATATCGGCAAAACTTAAGTTTTGTTTGAGCGTGGGCCGCACAAAGCCCGCTGTATCGACGGCTTGTTTGATTTTCGGTTGCCACTCCTCCACTGGATCATCAAACAGCGAGCCTGAGCCTATCCAGTCGGATACACTGGTAAAACCCGCCAATACTCGGGCGTGTAGTTCATCTCGAACGGCTGGGAAGTCGGTTTGTAGTGCGGTTTTTAATTCGGCGAGTAATTCTTCACGCCTTTGCTGCCAAGGGTTGCCACCAAATACTTCATCTGTAGCAAGGTTGGTGACGTTGGGAGAATAACCGTGATGCTGGCCGAGAATCTCTGGGATGTATTTGCCTAGCTTTAACTGTTTGGCAGTGGCTTGGCTGACGCCAGCATGGCCGCCCCATTGTCGCTCTATCTCAGGATTAAAGTTGTTTAGTTCGAGGGGTAAGTTGTTTTTATATTCATCAGTGCCACGATAAATTTTTGCTTGGAACGTCGGGCTAACTTTACCTATATCGTGCGACGCCGCAATCAGCTCTACCCCATTTGGGAATAAGTCGGCAACCAGCCAATCTGGCAGCCGTTTAAGCAGTTCACGCGCAACTTCGCCGACAATATAACAGTGGTTTAATACCTGTCGCCCTGCCATTTTCTCGCCGGTAATCGCTACATAGGTTTTGGCAAGGCATTGGTTAAGCGGTAGTGATGAACTGGTTTCAGTGGTTTCCTTACCAAACATTAATCATTCCTCAATAAGCTAAAATTATCTGGCCATAATCTTGCGCCATGAAATACGGCTAAAATCTGAATCTGGTTGTCTTTCACTCGGTACGGCAAGATATATTGAGTACCAGAAAGCACTAACTCTCGCGTTCCATCGACACGACCTGCACGGCCTAACTCTGGCCTGTCTTGCAGCAATACGGCACGCTGTCTTATTTCAACCAATAGCCTTCTGGCTGCGTGGGGATTCTCTTCGGCGATATAAGAAAAAATGTCGCGTAAATCTTGCCTGGCAGGTTCGGTCCAAACGATCTTCACGCTTGGCTTTTCGCTTTTTCTTCGATCAATTCTTCCAGCTCTCGCATCATGTCATCGTGGTTAACCAGTTCGCCACGTTCGGCAGCGGCAATGCCTTGGGCGATTTTCTCGATTTGCCAGGCGTGGGTTTTCAAGTATTCCCGTAAAGCTTGATTGACAATGTAATTGCGTGACCGATCCAGCGACTCGGCCATATGGTCGAGTTGGTGAACAATATCGGCTTCGGTTCTGACGGTAAATGCTTCTGTGGTAGCCATAATTTATAGTACGGTTCAGTGTGGTTCGCTTGCAATCTTAGCTTATATCTTATTTATCCGCCACCAACTTAGATAGCATGCCCCGCATGCGTATAAATCTGCGTCGTCGCAATGCTTTCATGGCCAAACCAAGTCAGTTATTGGTTTTGGAAATCCTCAACGCCTCTTCATACTCAGCCTTAATATCAAACCCGGCATCCTGTCCCGGCGCGATACGTTCCAGCGCAGCATACATGATGCAAACGATATTAAGCCCTGTGTAATTCCCGGGTATCGATCTGAGCGGGTAGGTTTTATTGGGATTATTCACATCCAATCCGCTTTGCCCGAGCGTTGCGGTTTCGAGCGCTACGCCTGAAATCTCCTGGTCTGACATGCCTTTGAATGTCTCTAGCGCTTTTAGACAATAGTTGACGGCAGCTTGATTAAGGCCCTTGGTTTGGCGGAAATGGTCATAGGCAATGCCCCGCAAAATGTCCTCAGCACGCTCGGCCGCTTTCGAACCGGGTGCCGCTTCAATGACTTGAGTCAGCAAAGCCGCTACCCGTTTTTTAATCGCTTCGTCGCTATGAATGGCCAACAAGTTTTCCGCCAGTGCCAATAACGCGATAGGGTCATTAGGACCCGCTCTGACCGCATTTTCCAGCAAGGCAGCGGCTTCGGGTTCGTTGAGCTTTGACGCAATATAACCGGCGGTTCTCAGGGCATACGGATCGCTCGGCGCCAGTTTGACTCCCGTTTGTGCTGCTTGGTTGGCTTCAATGATCTGCCCATGCCGCAGATAGGCAACGGCAAGCGCAACCCAGCCATGCACATAGTCCGGTTTGATGCGGGTCAGGTTGGCCAATAGCTCGATAGCGTTGGCAAAGTTGCCCTCATCGCTGTAAACCATGCCCAGGTTGTAAAGCACGATCGGGTTGGCGGGGTATTGAGCGTACAGCGCTTCAAAAATGGCGTGGCCTTTTGGGTAAAGGCCGCGCTGCAGGGCGTCCAGACCCGCCTCCGATTGTGCTTTTGCCTCGAGGTCTTCGGTAACGATCAACGTATCGTGATCAATGCTGACCTTGGGAAATAGACCATCGACACTGGACTCTTCGGTGATGTGTTTTATAAGGTATTCATTAAACCCTTCCGCATGCCGATCTTGGTAGGCTTCCGGCAAGGCCGACACGTCATATTCGGAAATTTTGATCAACACGGTGCCAGGGGCAGGGGTTTTCATAGTGAGGGGGTTATCCATTCAAAACGGTCTGTTAAAGCCAGGCGCTTGAGCCACGCGTTGACGAGTTCGCTATCGGTGGCATCGGCCTTGCTGCCGGTCACGTCACCCACCAATCCGGTACAGACAGCTTCAAAGCCACAGTGCTTATAGGGTTCAAAAAAATCGGTGCGATTAAACAGGTAGTCAGAAGCCAGAGCCGTAGCTCCATTGATGGCTTGGTGACTGTGTAACAGCCAATCAGGGAATTTTACAGGTTCGATGTTTAAAGACTGTTCGCCCGCGTCCTTTTCCACTAAAAAATGCGTTAACTGGCTATCCCTTAACTCCGGATAGTCTTTGTGAATGTGTGCCGATAGCTTTATCAGCGGCGCCGCACTGCGAAGTTGACTGCCCAATCCCATCAACATTTTGTCAGCGAACATTTTGGCGGTGTCGGCATCGTAACCCAGAGCCACAAACTCAGCTACCGTTTTAGCCAGGCAGTTTGCCGGTGAGGACAGGTGCTTAGACTCCCGTTGTTCATAATAGCGGATAGCCAGCGCGCATTGCACGCCAACCAGATACGGGATGTCGGGTCTTTTGGGATTGACTGAAATCCTTAACTGACTGGACCACTGCGCTTCGCTTAAATGCAGCACCGCCCCGACGGTCAGGGTGTCGTCCCATGTCACCCTGACAGGTAAGTGGCTTATCTTTTCCGCCGCTTCAATGAGACCGGCCGCTTGTTCGTAAGTAGTATCGGGCATGCGCCTGTGCGTTTGTTTGAAATTAATGGCTTAGTTTATCTTTTTATGGTCTTGATAGTCTTATTTCCGATGGCGTATCAGGAAGAGGCTGGGCTGGGCATGACTCAACGCTTCGCAGATTATTAAGCAACACCAAGAGTTCTCTCCCATTCATATATCCGCCACCAACTTACTCAACCGCTCCTGCCCAGCATGCGTGTAAATCTGCGTCGTCGCAATGCTTTCATGGCCAAGCAAAGCTTGAATATCCACCAGCTGCACGTCCTTTTCCAGCAAGCGCATGGTGTAAGTTATATATCTTTTTTCGCGTTTGGTAACTGTCTTGGAGTCATGTAATTATTCAAAGTCAATTTGAAGATACAAATTCAAGTCGGGGATGAATTTGAAGTCCTTGGTATTCAGCGTGTACAGCGTCGCATCATGGCTAATCGCGGTCGCTGCAATCAGCATGTCCGGGATCGAGGCTTTATGGCTGAGCGAATAGCTCCGCATCAAGTCAATAAACAAGGTAGAAATGGCCGGATTCAGGCCATAACAATGGCACTGTATAAGATGGCGTTCAATTTTGGCTAGCTCTTGTCTATCTCTAGCGCCGTAAAACAGTTCAGCTTTGGTGATAACGCTGACCGCGATATTGGCCGGTCCTATCGTTCTGAGTGTTTGAATGATAGCCGGATTGCCTTTGTAAAATTCAATCAGGATATTGGTGTCGCACAGAATCATCCGTTTTGATCCGGCCAGGCTTTTGCGCGAATGGACGTTTGGTCGATGTCTCGATCTTCCCAGATGCCGGCACAGTTAAAGAAATCGTCGCCGGATGCAGGTTGTGCAATGGCTTCCATTTCTTTCATCACTTCATCATGCTCGATGACTTCGCCACGATCAGCGGCGGTTATGCCTTTTGTGATTTTTTCAATGTGCTTGGCATGGGTTTTCAGGTATTCGCGCAAGGCTTGGTTGACCAAGTAATTGCGGGAACGATCTAACGCTCCGGCCATGCTATCGAGTTGATGCACGATCTCTGTTTCAGCTCTAATAGTAAATGCTTCAGTTGCCATTATCGCTACTCCGGTTTATTGTGGTTCATTTGTGGTCATAGCTTATACTTTAATATATAGGCCATCCACTTTTCTTTGATCACTAAAACCACAAAATAGAGTGGTACCCTTTCCTATCCTTAATGACCCTTAACTTATTTCCGGCTGTTTTTGCCTCTTCCTTACTATCAAACCAATCCTTCCGCACAGTACCAGGCGAACCCACCTTGCCCCACTCCCGTACTAGCGACCAATCGCCGAAAATACCCGGCGTGACGAACATTTGATAAAACCGATGAAGGTTTTTGTCGGGGTCGTGGCGTTCCAGGTAGATGTGGGTCATTACTAAAATCAGTGAGTAATATCTACATCATCTGTTTCATCGATTTGCTCATTTGAATCCAAATTTGCTTGCTTTAGTTCCTTATTGACTTCAGCCAAAGGTTTTTTAAAAGCATTTTCCAATTTAACGATATGGTCTATCAACCATGCAATCATGTCTGACCAATTATCACGATCATAACCGTCAAACATCTGGGTGAATTTCACACGAGACGCCTTTTTATCTTCTAAACGTTCCCAATAAAGTTGATCACCAAACTGGTTTTCAATGACTTGTTTTCTTTTATAAAGCTGGTCAAAGATGAATTTGTTTTGCTGTTTTTCAGCACGAGCAATGTTTAGTTCAACACGAGTCTCTTTATTTCCAAAAATTAGCGTGTATGGAACCCCGCGCACACCGGAGCCGGCATTTAACCAGTGATCTTTTGTGGGACTAATGTTATTAAACAAATCAGTTTGACTTATTTTCAATGCTTCGAGCGTTTGTTCCCAGAATTGTAATCGCAGTTTATGGCGATTTTTTAGTACGGTTTCTGTGTTTTTTTGGTCCGCTTCCTTGGCGGACATGCCGATCATGAATTCCTCTGCTTCGCGAGTTGGTATTATTTGCTCGATATTTAAGAAGAGCTGTTGATCTAGCTCATATGGAGTGACTTTAAAGCATTGTAAATTGATTCCATGTGTCAATAACCACATCACTGTCGATGTGACTTCTTTGCGGAATTTTGCCGATACAAGCATGATTCGTTGTTGATTACCACTATTTAACACGACTTCACCAAGTTCGGTGATCTCCAGAAAATCACAAATCAGTGTTTTTGCATCTCCGCCATGACAAAAACGATTGAGGTAGTTTTGATAGATTTCTACGATTTGCGATTTATTCAGATTTGAGCAATAGGATGCATATTTTAGGGCTTGCCAAACAACGTCACGCCCTGAATCATCTAACTTATTTTCGATTACGACTAAATTGCCATCCTTATCCAAGGCCAGCAAATCCAACCTTTCCTTAGTCTCATCAAATCCATCAAATTCTTTTTGAATAATTAGAAGCTCTTCGCCGAGAGATTCTGGCTCGTTGGCAATCCATTCTTGGAGGTGATCACGTTCATAAAAGCCGAGTTCAGCGAATTTCTTGACGCTCAGTTGCTTGATACGATTAGTTGACTTGTCGATTTGATACATTAGCTAAATTCCATACTTTAAATATCCGCCACCAATTTACTCAACCGCTCCTGCCCCGCATGCGTGTAAATCTGCGTAGTAGCAATGCTTTCATGACCGAGCAAGGCCTGGATGTCGACCAGCTGCACGTCCTTTTCCAGTAACCGGGTAGCGTAAGTATGCCTAAGCTTGTGCGGCGTAATTTTCTTCTCGATGCCGGCTTTGTCGATCAATTTCTTTAAATAAGCTCTGGCGGCGTGGGGTTGCGGTGCTTTTCCGCCGGCTTTTTTCGCGAAGACATAATCCTCCTGAAATTTCCCGGCCACCGATAAGGCCAACACCCGGCCAAACGATTCCGGAAGTGGTACTTGCCGCTCTTTGTTGCCCTTCCCTATCACGCGAACGTGTTTGGCTACACCATCCACCACGCGGATATGCTGGATTTTCAGACCCAGAGCTTCGCTGATGCGGAGGCCTGATTTTTGAATCAGTTCAAACAGCAATTCATAGCGCCTACGCACACCCATGGAAAACTCGCGACTCCGGCCAAAGACGTTATCCGGAATATCGTCATAGTTACGGGTGGCTTTCTGCAGAGCGTCTTGCTCTTCGGTCTCCAGCCAGATGGGCATGCGCCTTGGCCGTTTGGGTTTTTCGATCTGGTAGATGGGATCTTCCTGGACCTTGTTATTGCGTTTGGCCCATTTATAAAAGGTAGCCAGGCAGGAAATCTTTCTGGCCACCGCATGCGCCCCTACCCCTTCCCGGGATAAATGCGAAACGAAATGCTCGACATCGGTCGGGCCGCAGTTTTGCCAATCGTGATGGGCTTCTTCTAACCACCGGTGCCAGATACCGAGATCGGAATTGTAGTTGTAGCAGGTGGTATCCGAATGGCCCTTGGTGTATTTCAAAAAGCTAAGGAAATCTTTTCGGGTTTGCTCGAATGAAGTTTCAATTGGGTTGTTCATCGCTGCTCCATTCCGCTGTTGGAAACCTGTTTGAAAAATTCCGCGTTTTTCGGGCTTTTGGCCCTGGAACTGAATTTACTAAAATTAGTATTTTATAGTGTCTAACTGAGAATGACAAAACGTAATTTACCAGACGCCACGCAAAAAATCGCCTATTGAGGGGTAGAAAAACACACAATACCAGGATGAAATGAGAGTATTTTTACTAAAATGTTTATTTTAGTAAATAGTATCGGCATTAGCAGGAATAAAAACATCGTCTACACTCAATAGTGTGGAAACAACACAGGAATTGCTTATGGGTGAACCTTAAATGCACGTCGTAACTAACGCTGTTTTCGATCGTCTTACCGGACGATAAATTATCATCAACGATACGGTTATCCACAAAATCTGTGGATAACCCTGTCTTTAATTTGTCACATTTGCTCACAACCCCCCTTCCTTTCCACCATCGAGTTAAATTGACTAAAAACTGGCCAACATTTTTGCAGAACAATTCCAGGCATCCGGAAACAGTTGCAGAGGCCGTCGATCGGCTCATGGTATTACTGAGCGGTGAGGAAAAATTGGCGATTGCGTTGATGCCGGAGGAGGATCTAATCGATTTGCGCTTTACCCTGGGCATGGCGATCCGGAATGCTTTTGGGCTGCATAGCGAGGAAAGCAAGTTGCTTGATTCCTGTAACCAGACTTTGCACCCCGAAGCTTTATACAATTCTGTTCATCCGGATGATGTTTCTGGGGTGATTATTGGCGAGTTATGGAGAAGATTGCAGGGGTAATAACTAATTAATGCCCTAAATGCGGCAAGCCGATGATGTTGAGAGCGGCCTTAAGCGGAGCTAATCAGGGTAAGCAGTTTTTGGGGTGTTCTTGTTTTCGGCAGTGCCGGTCAATTCATGATTATCGGCTGCCGGCCAATTTCTTTCACTAGCAAGGCGCTCAACCTGAGCGCGGTTATAATTTCAGCTTTCCGTGCCGCGCCCGGTTAGCTATACGTTAAGCACCATTTACAGATTAATGACTTATGGACGACAAGCTACTTAAAAAATACCTTGAATACACTAACACCGAAGAGGCCTTTGCAGTTCTTTTTGTGAAGAAGCATCTCTCTCAAGCAAAAGGGCATTGGGTAGATATTGTCGATTACCAACGCTATGAGATGTCCGAGGATAATTTACATTTCAGATTCGTCGTAGGCGGCCTATATAAGCGAAAAATACAGCCGCAGTATCCCTCAAAATCCCTATATACCATTGATGGCAAATTTGATGAACGCCTATATTACTTGATGATACGAGCGATAACGTGGGAAACCGCGCATAAGGACATTGAACAGCAGAAATCAAAGAACGTGGCGTCACGGAAATTCAAGATAACAGGCATAAGCTACGATAAAAATCGAAGCAACAAAGACTTTTTCCGGGAGGACGCACCACCGGAAATAAAGGCCCTTGCAAATAATCTTTACAACCGCACAAACCCACTATGGGATAGGGCCTTGCAATATGCCAACAAACCAGAATTTGTTTATGAGATTAAAAAAAATTACATAAACTAGCATGGCGCCTAACGAATAAGGTTAGACTTTTGACTCATGAGAGCAACTCTCAAGATGATCATCGATACGTTTTGTAAACCCACCCATATGAATAACGATTCGATGAATGAAATCATCTATTGAGTTATCCGTGATAACTATCGTTCCATCTTTCTTGTGCTTAGCATAAATGGCTTTTTCGTGCACTTCTTTTTTAATGATCCCATCGTGATGAACAATCACATTCCTAATAGTAAAAATTTCACCTAACAGATCTATAGGTTGCTCATGATCAAACGGTAATTGCTTAAAGCCAAACTTTTTAATTATGAAATAAATTTTCCGCAGAGTTGGATTGTCACTACCTTTTTGTAAACCAAAGTCTTTCATAATGAGATTGTATTCAGATGCTTTTTTTATATCGATACTACACAGGTCAATTAGGCGGTTGACATAATTCTCAAACAAAGAGCACATTGCAATTACTGATTGTTCCTTTATCAGCTTATTAAATGCACCTTGGTTTGCCAACCCCAGTATTTCTTCATCACTGAGAATGGTTGTATACCCATCAGGGAAATCATTGCTCAATCTGAATCTTGCCCCTCCTATAGTTACATTGGAAAAACTATCTTCAGCAATTAGGGAAATAATATTTAATGCAGCAATTTTACGAAGACTATTAGTAAATGCTTCATATTCGTTCTTAAGCTCTACACAAAACATTTCTTTGTTTATTTTGGCTCTTCCGGATTTCCCGTGGAGACCACAACATATAGTATGCCAGAGGACCGAAATCGGAGTCTGATATAAAATGCCGGAAAAACACCACTTTTCTTTGAATACCGATGAATCAACCGCAAATCCA
>Ga0208244_100264_pt1 | contig 59248 bp, 55 predicted proteins | sample SubbioCR12Aug_5A_FD_184828 | JGI IMG/M metagenome (GOLD analysis project Ga0208244, IMG submission 184828) | Serpentinite rock and fluid subsurface biosphere microbial communities from McLaughlin Reserve, California, USA - CR12Aug_5A (SPAdes) | ecosystem: Environmental > Terrestrial > Deep... | reverse complement strand
CTTCATCAGCCTGGCGCTGCTCGCCTTCGGGCGTGCTCGGCCATTTGTCTACCTGGTAATCGTTCAGGTCGACAATTTCAGGCGGCATGATCTGGCCTGAAACGATTGTATTCTCGCTGAACTGAATCGGCAGGTTGAATCGCTCGAAGCGTTCCAGCACGGCCAGCGTTTTCTCGACGCCCCAATAGCCCTGGTGCATGTGCGACTGGATGCCAATCACATCAATCTGGATGCCCGCCTCGAGACAGCCCTCGACCAGGATGTCGTAAGCGGGTGAAATGTCGAAGTCGTTCAGAATCAGGGTCGCCTGCGGGTTGGCGGCCCGGGTCGTCTCGAACATGGTACGGATTAATTCGATGCGCCCCATTTGCTTGCACAGGCGCGTAATGCCGTTTTCGTATTTATCGAAAATCGGCATGATGACCGCTTCATTGACCACATCCCAAGTTGCAATCAAGTCGGCAAAATCAGTCACGTCGCGCCGGATGCGCGCCAGTTGGGCTTCGAGAATCTGCTCGTTGCTCATCTCAAGCAGCCAGTCGGCGGTCAGGGTGTGCCAGCAGAGCGGATGTCCCTTCAGGGCGCAGCCCTGCCCGGCATACCAGCGGGCCGTGTTCAGAATGCGTTGTGTATCCGGCTGTCCGCGCTGCGGCTCGAAACGCCCCCAGTAAAACGGCAGGGTGGCCTGGTTGAACAGATTCAAGAAGTGTACGTTGCGCTGTTCGGCCAGTTCCTTCTCGCGGCCCGAAAGTTCGCCGTTGAGCAGCGGGATGGTGCTCTCGCCCCAATTGCTGCCAAACAGGAACTTGTGGTTTTTCTGTGAAACAACCACATCCTGCCCGACGACCGGCTTGCCCTGATGCGTCAGGGTCAGGGTTGCGCGGACAACCCGGTTTTTGCGAATTTCATGATCAAGGTTGTTCATCTATACTCACTGTCCAAGGGTTGAGAAAAGACTGGGGCCGCCGCGCAGCCAGAACTGCTGGCCGGTTTCAGCCTTCCAGTCACGTAAAAACTCGGGGCTGTCGAACAGGCCCGGCTCGGTGTTGAAATAAAGCAGGGCGCGAACCACATCATTGTTGGCGCGGGCAAACCCGAACATGGGGTCGGTTGCGCTTGGTATTGGCGAAGCGACCAGCAAAACCGGCTTGTAATGGTCACGCGCAAACTGCATCACAGATTCAATCGATTCAGCACCACAAACAATAGTTTCTTCACTATACGAAGCGGCGACCCAATCGACAACTTCATCACCGGGATACCAATCTTCGAGCGGATGACCGCCAAAGGGCGATTCACAGGCTGCGGCGCTGTGCCACACCAGGGCGATGTTCGCGCTCCCCCGCGCCTGTATCTCGTTATGGATGGTTTGCCAGGCTGCGACAAAACTCCCCGGCTGGAGGCCATTGGCCGTCAAATCGAATTCCGGCCCGATACGAAGGAAAACCGGACGCGGATAGGCGGCCAGCGCATCGAGCAGTTCGGCAACCTGGGCATCGGCATCCCCTGCCGCGATTGCATCAGCCAGCCCCGAAAGCGACAAACCAACCGAAAGCGTGCTGTTGGGATATTTCCCGGCCAGGACGTCGAGCGCTTCCAAATCAGGGGATTTGAGCGACAGTTCCACATTTACGCCGCCCGGCGCAGTAATGAGTTTATCGAAATAGGCATTGACGCCTTCAGCATCCGGCCCGACCAGGAATAAGGCCCGCCCGGTGGCAGGCGCGAACCGGCCCTCAATGGCGCGCGGCGGCGAAAGCGGAATCTCGGCGCGCGGCGTGACTCCCGGCTCGTAGATTTGAAAATTCCCGCTGGCTTGCAGCAGGCCCATCATGTAGAGCAGGCCGTCGTAGTAACGGTATGTGCCAGTCGGAGCGTCCGCATCCCACAGGGCCTGGACGAAGGGTTGACCAATTTCGGGGTCTGCGGCGTGGGCCAGGACGGCATTGGTGGCAATCAACCCCGTGGAGCGATGTCCGGCCAGCGGTGTACCATCCAGGGAATATTCGGCTTTGTATTCGTCGATGCCCTGGGATGTGAAAAAGGTCAGTTGGCGGTTGGCTTGTTCCCGATACCAATCGGACGGATGAAACCAGATGTAATCCATGCCGATGTTTGCGCCTACGCGAAAAGCATCATAGCGAAACTTACCGTGATAGTCGTCGTTATAAGGGCGGCCATCGAAATAGGAATAGTTCGGGGCCAGGCCGGTTTCGGGGTGGACAGCGGTGGGCAGGAATTCGCGGCTAACAACGGCTGCCTCGGCCCAGAAGTCGTTATTTTTATCGGCCCAACGCGCCCATAACTCGTAGAAATGCGGCATGTGGTACGAAGCGTCGGTAAATTTCGAGTTGCTGCCCAGTTGCGGCACAAAGACGACCTGTTTGGTCTCCGGGTCGAACAGGTTGGTGGCCAGGTTGCCGCCCAATTCTTTCGCGTTCAGGGCCACGTCCAGAATGGCCTGGGCTTCGGCGCGGTAATTGTAGATACCCTCGCCACTGCCCCAACGCGCATCGGCGAAGAAGAGCGCCATCACAAACCAGACTTCGCCATCCGAAGCCGGGTTGGCGGCCAGTTGGGTGCCGTCGGTTTTAGCGTGCCAGGCAAAATAGCCTTTGTAGCCACCCTCGGTCTGGTACATGTAGGTTTTGGTCCACTTCCAGATGCGGTCGAACTCTTCCTTTTTGTTCATTTGGACAGCAATCATCATGCCGTAGGACATGCCCTCGGAACGCACATCGTTGTTGCCGGTGTCGAGCAGGTAGGCCATGTCGGTTCCGACCGGGTAGTAAACGCGCTCGGAAACATCGTCGCCGTAGAAGAGTTGCTGGAAGGCGGCGTCGATTTTGGCCTGGATTTCGGCATCCGATTTGCCGAGGGTTTCAGAGAACAGGTTGCGATATTCGCCTGTCTCGTAGGCGGGTTTCGGGTGAATAAGCATGGGCGCGGATTCGGTCGGTTGCGCGGGAGCAGGCGTGGGCGTGGCAGGAGTCGCGCAGGCAGAAAGCAGGAGGGAGATTAAGGCCAGGGCGACGGTGAAACGTTGAAGGGCAGACATAATAAAAATATCCTAAAGATATGAGGGACAGTCACTTTAACAGTGATTGTCACCCGATTCGATTATCCCTTGACTGCCCCGGCAGTCAGGCCGGAGACAATCTGGCGTTCGGCGAACAGGTAGAAGATGATGGTGGGCAGGGCCGAAATGGCGACGAAGGCCGATACCAGGGCAAGGTCTTGACCGTACTGGCCCTGGAATTGCATGGTGCCAAGCGGGAGGGTCCACAGTTTGTCGCTGTTGATGATGACGAGCGGCACGAGCAGGTCGTTCCAACTCATAATCATGGTCAGGGCAGCGACGGCTGCCAAGGCGGGCCTGGCAAGCGGAAGCAGGATGCGCCAGAAGAAGTCGAAGGCGGTGCAGCCGTCGATATAGGCGGCATCCTGTAACTCGGCTGGGATGGCGGTAAAAAAGCCGCGCAATATCAGGATATTTCCCGAAAGTTGGAAGGCAATTTGCACAATAATGACGCCCCACAGGCTATCTATCAGTGGTACAACCGGATTCAATTGGCGCAGGACAAAATAAACCGGCAGGATGGCGATGGTGATGGGGAACATCAGGCCCAGGGTGAAGAGCTGGAAGATGATTCCCTTCATGCGGAAGCGCATACGGGCGAAAACGAAGGCCGCCAGGCTGCAAACCACAACAACGCCGGTTGTGGTAGCCAGCATGACCATGAGGCTGTTGCGCAGCATGGGCCAGAAGGTGTAGGACGGCGATGTCAGAACTGCGATGATATTGTCCCAGCGCGGGGGAAAGGGCAGGGTGTATGGGCTGGTCATCAGTTCGCCGCGCGTTTTCAGTGCGCCAAAAACCAGGATGGTGATGGGAACAAAGACAGCAATGAGAACAGCCACAAGTACGAGATATTGAAAAAATCGTTGCCAAAATTTTCGCATATTCCAGGAGGAACGGTGTGTATTTTTTTGCATGGGACTATCCTTAATCAATACCGGAAAGAGGGTCGGGTTTGCGGGTAAGATGCAGGTAAATCACCGAGAATATCAGGCAGAGCAGGAACATGTAAATTGCAACTGCCGAACCATAGCCAAGTTGAAAGCGAACAAAACCGAAGCGGTACATGTAGGTCGCCATAGTCTCACTGGCATTGACCGGGCCACCTTTGGTCATAATCCAAACCATAATGAATTGCTGCAACGAACCAAGCACCGAGATGTAGACGGATGTGCGAATGGTGCTGGCAAGCAGGGGCAAGGTAATGAAGAAGAAATTCTGAAAAGCATTTGCGCCATCGACAACCCCGGCTTCTTCGATTTCTTTGGGAATGTTTTGCAGGCCGGTCATGAACAACAGCATGTGATAGCCGAAATATTTCCAGGTAAGCGCAGCAAAGATGGCAAGCAGGACGAGATTGGTACTCCCCAACCAGGGCTGCGCAGTGCCGTCAAAAAAGACAATAATGGCATTAACAAAACCACGATTGGGGTCGGGGTTGAGAATGAAAAGCCACATGAGCGCGGCAATAACTTCAGACAGGACGTAGGGCAGGAAGAAGATGGCGCGAAAGAAGACCCGTCCGGGCAGGTCGCGTCCTACCAGCACAGCCAGCATCATCGACAATGGCAATTGCACCAGCAGGGAGAGCGCAATCAGCAAAAGCCCATTACGCACTGCAATCATGAAAACCCTGTCGTTGAGAATATTTTTGTAGTTATCCAGGCCGACAAAGTCGACTGCCGGGCCAAACCCCTTCCAGTTAAAAAAACTGTAGTAAATGGATGAGAAAATGGGAAAAATTACAAAAAGCAGGAAAAGAATCAGGGCAGGCAAAAGGAACAGGAAAATCATCAGGTTTTCCTGGAACCTGTGCGGAGCGCCAGAGCCCGGTTTTTGTTTGAAGATGTTTGGAATAGCAGGCAGTGATTGCATGTCAAGACTCCCTGTGACAAAAAACTGTAAAAAAAGCGGGTGGGGACGAGTCCTACAGGGGACCCAATCCCCACCCCAACAAATCAGATGTTTAGATTATTTGATTTCTTGCGCGGCAGAATCTTCAATCGCCTGGGCAACCTGTTCGGGTGTCAGTGAGCCAGCGAGAAGAGCCTGAACACTGTCATTGACGACAGAGCCGACAGCCGGGGGCAGGTACTGGTCATAGTACAACTGGAAGTACTCAGCCTGGGACAAATTCTGCTGGATGACGAGCAACAGCGGGTCAGACAGACCAGCCTCGCCACCAGCGACCACCGGGATACAGAAGCCGGCTTCGGCGCACGCAATTTGGGCGTCAACGCTGGTCAGCCATTTGACGAAATCAATCGCTTCGGGGGAGGCGTTCTTGCCAATGGCAAAACCGTTGCCGCCGCCGAAAGCATCACCGGCATTGCCAGCGCCGCCAGCAACCGCGGGGAAGCCGAAGAAACCAAGGTCATCGCCGATGCCCATCTTGTCTTCGCTGTTATCTTTCTGAACTGCCGGCGCCCACTGGCCCATCAGTTCCATCGCGGCTTGTCCGTTACCGACAAGGGTGGCCTGGTCGCCGTAGGTCGCGCCGAGATAGCCAGACTGGAAGGGTTCAAGCGCGTTCAGTTCCAGGAGTTTGTAACCAGCATGGACAAAGCAGTCGTCGGTGAAGCCGGTAACGCGGGTGGCAGCGCTCACGAAGCCATCTCCACCGCAGATGCGGGTGGCGAGGTAACCGTACCAGAAGTGACCAGGCCATTTGTCGCCTTCACCCAAGGCAATCGGGATGATGCCGGCGGCTTTGAAGGCGGTCACAGCAGCGAGCATATCGTCCCAGGTTTCGATGGGAGCGGCAACGCCAGCCTGTTCGAAGAGCGCTTTGTTGTACCAGAAACCAACCATGCCCATATCCCACGGCACGCCATAGTTCTTGCCGTCAAGGGCATAGACGCCCAGAGCACCCTGTGAAAAAGAATTGCGCCAGGCTCCGCCATCGGCGTCGAGGTCGGCAGTGATGTCCTTGAGCAGGCCAGCATTGGCATACTCATTCATCACACCGCCGCCCCAGCTCTGGAAGATGTCAGGGGGTTCGCCAGATTGCATGACGGTGGTCAGTTTGGTCTTGAAATTTTCATTCTCCAAGACAGAGATTTCGATGAGGACGTTGGGGTTGGCGGCCATATAGTCATCGGCAAGTTTCTGCCAGACGGCTTTCTGGGCTTCCTCGGTCGTAATATGCCACCAGGTAACGACAACTTTGCCTTCCGCCGCAGGCGCGGCGGGTTCAGCGGGTGCCGCAGGCGCGGCGGGTTCGGCGGGGGCAGCCGGAGCTGAGGGGGTGTCCGTTGCGGGAGTGCCACAGGCAGCCAGGGCGAAAGACAAAACGAGCAAAACGCTCAATAGGGAGTAAATCTTGCGGGACATGTTCTTCTCCTTCTGAAAATGAGAATCAAGTATACTAACGAGGTTTGGAGTAAAACTCCGAACACCACTTGCAGGTTTTCCTTAGTCTGTTCGGGCGGGAAGACCTGCATTTTTCACAAATTCGCCGATATTGACTCACCTCCTTCCGGTTACGTTTCCGGTAACGATACCGAAAGCCGCAAAAAAATAAAGAGTGTTTGCTACTTTGCGAAACTTTTTGTTTCTTGCAATGCCTTACAAGAACCACGCAGAACCAACTCAGTTGGAATCCGGCGAGTCTTTTCGGGGAGTACCTGGTCGTCAATCAGGGCTATCAACATGTTGGTGGCAATGTAGCCCATCTCGCCGATGAACTGGTCGACGGTGGTCAGGTTGTAATAAGCCGCCTCAGGGATATTGTCGAAGCCAACCAACGAAAGGTCGTCGGGGATGGACAAGCCCATCTCGCGCGCCGCTTCGAAAACGCCCAGGGCATTCTGGTCATTGGATGCGAAAATCGCCGTCGGCGGCGAATCGAGGGACAATAACTGGCGGGTGCAGTACACAGCCGTTTCGGCGGTAAAATCGCCGGAGGCAATCAGGGCTTCGTCACCGCCCACCCCGGCCTCGGCCAGTGCGTCGCGGTAGGCCTGTAAACGCCGCGCGGCGCTTTCCAGTTCCGAACGTCCGCCGATAAAGCCTATCCGCTTGTGCCCAAGGCTGAGCAAGTATTTCATCGCATCCATCGCGCCCTGGTAGTTGGTGGCATGCACCGCCGGATAACTGGGATTCACCACCGATGGGTCGACAGACACTATCGGCCCGGGAGAGTGAAACTCGGTTGCGGCAGAAGCGACGACGATGACACCATCGGTAATTGAGTTGTTTAGCAGGGAAACATATTTTTGTTCGTGCTGGGCCGTACCGTGCTTGCGCGCATCCCCCGTGGTGTAAACCAGTAAATCATATTCAGATTCGGCAATGGCGCGGTTGACGCCCTTCATAACTTCAATGGCATACGGGAAAGCAATATCGGGCATAATCAGCCCGATAAGATTGGTCTTAAAACTGCGCATACTGCGCGCGGCCAGATTGCTGGTGTACCCCAGGTCATCGATGACAGACAGGATGTGGGCCTGTGTTTCGCTGGCAACGTCCACCTTGCCATTCAAAACCCGCGAAACGGTCGAAACAGACACGCCCGCCACCTTTGCAACATCCTGAATTGTCACTGTCTGACTTTTCTTACGCATATAAAATCCTGTGAAAAGTCTTGCCGAAGGGGTGATTGGTAATTTTCCGGTATCCTTACCGGCATCTTTTCCGGTATCGTTACCGATATTATTGCATAGCATTTTTAGAATGTCAACCCATTTAAGGATTTTTTAAGATAAATCACCCGCCCATTTACCGTTGCTTGGTCAAGCGGGCAGGTGATTTTCAGTTTTCTGAAATGCCCACCCCCTTCTACGGCTCCCACTGGAAATGGAACAGGGCAAACAGGGTCGGCTGGCCCCGCACATATTCGATGCCCACAATCCAGGCGCGCCAGTCCAGGCCGCCATATTGTTCGCTGCCCGGCTTATAAACCGTATAAAAATTGACATTGGCATATTCAGAAGGCCAGGGCGCAAGCGAAAAAGTTGCCAGGTCGAGCGTATCGTTGCAGTGCAGCGAGTAGTTCGCGCCGAAGACTTCCTTTAACTTTGGCAATGGCTGGGCGCTGAAAGTCCCCAGGGTTTCATCGCCGCTACCAGGCGCGGGCCCCCAACTGACCACATAGTCCGACGAAAAAACCCAGGCGGCTTCTTTTGGGGAATAATTTGCGGAAGTGCCATAACGCCACAGGCGCAAATCGAGGCCGTGAACCGGGCTAACCAGGGAACTGAACAACTCTCCATTGGAGGTAAGCAGGGCGGTCTTTAGATTGTTGAGCAGGTTAGTCACCCGCGCATCGGAACAAAAAGCGGACGGGGCGACATACTCAGTCAGGAAATGCGAATTGACCCAGCCCGTTCCGCCCGCAGCCTGGATTTCGACCCAGTCGCTGCCGCCCGCGCCGAAGACCGGGCCGGTGCGATTGACGCTCTTCATCGCAGGCAGGAGTGTCCCAACGATGGCGTGTCCGACCCCCGCGGCAGAGCGGATGTTGAGCACATCGCCCGACTCGACCAGGATAACCGCATAAGGGTTGTAAGCGGCCGTTGTCGCCGGGAGGATGACTGTCGCCGCCGGAGGGGCACTGGCCGTTGTGGCCGTCTCGACAGGTTCGGGCACAGCCTCGGTGGGGGTGGCGATTTCGGGGGTATCGGTGGGAAGTGCCGGGGCAGGTGGTTCGGTCGCCGGCGCGGTCGGTGCGGGAAGCACCTCGGGGGTCGCCGTCGCTTGCGGAGCACAGACGCTCAAGAGCAGGGCTAACAGTAAAAATAAAATACGGGATTTCATGGTTTCTCTCCTTTGTCCGTTCTCATTCTTGCATGACCCGGCCAGGTTTTATGTGACGGTTTCATTGCACTGAGAAAAATCCAAAAATCATGTAACTTCTTCATGGCCACAGTTCACGAATCCGTTGAAAAGCATGTATTATATAAGAGGTTGGTTGTCATAATTCTCCTTATTACCGTGCATGTCGAGTACAAAGAGTTTTTGTCTTTCTGCAGGAGGAGACGCCATGGATTTTGAGCTAACCGACGAGCAGCGCATGTGGCAAAAAGCCGTCCACGATTTTGTGGCGGCTGAAGTGCAGCCCAGGGCGCACGAGACAGATGAAACGGGGGAGTTCAACTGGCCGGCTGTCCGCAAGATGGGGCCAATGGGCATGCTGGGACTGAACATCCCTGAAGAATACGGCGGCGCGGGTGTGGATGCCATCAGCGCAGTAATCGCCACAGAAGAACTTGGCTGGGCCTGCGGCTCGACCGCCCTGTCCATCGCAGCCCATAACGGTTTGGGCACCACCCCGATTGTTTCGTACGGCTCTGAAGAATTGAAACAAAAATGGCTGCCGTTGGTTGCCAGCGGCAAGGGGAAACTGGGCGCGCTGGCCCTGACCGAACCAGGCGCAGGGTCCGATTTGCAGGGCATCCAGACCAGGGCCGTCAAAGACGGGGGTGAATGGGTCATCAATGGCGCCAAGATGTGGTGCACGAATGCCATCATCGCCGAGTACATCATTACCCTGGCCCGAACCGCTTCACAGGACAACCCCCAGGCCATGAGCATGATACTGGTTCCGACCGACACGCCCGGCCTGCAAATTGCCCCGCCCGAAAAAAAAATGGGATTGAAAGGCTCGCCTACCAGCGCAGTCACCTATCAGGATGTGCGCGTCCCGGCTGGCAACCTGATTGGTGAGCAGGGCAACGGTCTGCGCCAAACATTGGCAACACTGGACGGCGGGCGCGTCAGCATCGGCGCGATTGCGCTGGGACTTGCGCGCGCGGCTTTTGAATACGCTGTCGCCTATGCGAAGGAACGCCACGCTTTCGGCGCACCGATTGCCAATTTTCAAGCCATCCAGTGGATGCTGGCCGATGCCGCCACAGAAATTACCGCCGCCCGCAACCTGCTTTACTATGCTGCCTGGCGAAAACAGCAGGGCAAACCTTATACACAGGAGGCCGCCATGGCAAAACTGTTTGCCAGTGAGATGGGCGAACGCGTCTGTCGCAATGCCATCCAGGTCTTTGGCGGATACGGCTATAGCGGCGAGTATCCGGTCGAACGGATTTACCGCGATGCGCGCCTGATGACCATCGGCGAGGGGACCAGCGAGATTCAACGGCTGGTCATCGCCCGGCATGTATTGGCCGCTGACTGAACCAGGGTTGTAATCTTCCACACGGAGGTGAACTCACAAACACAGACATCCATATAAAGTTGCAGCAAAATCAGCCGTAACAAATTAAAGTGATCTTATTCTCAACGCCAAAGGAGAAGCAAGATGCAAATTTTTGAATCAGGCCGGGGGAAAATATCCAGCCATTCGACCTGGACAAGTTTCGGGAGTGAAACTGCGCCAGGCAAAAGCCATGTAATGCCAGATAAGATTGACCGGGGGAATTTATTTATGCAGGGTGAAAGGACATCGCCCCGCTTAACCAACAGCCAGAGAAAGGAGAGTTCATGAACGAACGCGTTGCGATTGTGGGCGCAGGCTGGTCGGGATTCCGACCGCGCACGCCCGAAGTGTCTTACAAGGAACTGATGTACGAAGCCGCCGTACGCGCCTATGCCGACGCCGGCGTAGACCCGCGCCGCGATGTGGAATCCTTTGTCACCGTAGCCGAGGACTTTCATGAAGGCGTCAGCATCTTCGATGAATACGTTCCCGACCAGTTGGGTGCGGCGCTCAAATCCGTGCATACCATCACCGGCGACGGCCTGCATGGGCTGGCAACGGCTTACATGCTCATCCGTACCGGCATGTTCGACGTGGTCGCGGTCGAAGGGCATAGCAAAGCCTCCAACCTGCTGACTCCCGAGGGCGTATCGATTTACGCCCAGGACCCGGTGCTGAACCGCCCCTTGCGGCTGAACACCCATTTTGTGGCCGGTCTGGAGATGCACCGTTACCTGCATGAAAGCGGCACAGAACAGGAACACTGCGCCGGTGTAGTGGTCAAAAACCGCCGCAACGCGCTCAAAAATCCGCTAGCATCCTTCCCCGCCGATTTGGCAGTCAATGAAGTGTTGGAAGGCCCGCCGCTGGCCTGGCCGTTGGGAGCCCGCGAAACAGCCGGGCATGTCGATGGCGCTGTCGTGATGGTGCTGGCCTCCGAAAAGAAAGCCTCCCTGCTGGCCGAGAAACCGGTCTGGGTTTTGGGCGCGGGCTGGTGCAATGGCTCGGCCTCGCTGGAAAGCCGCGATTGGGGCAGTTTGCCCTATCTCGAAAAAGCCGCCCGCATGGCTTATCGCCAGGCGGGCATCAAAGACCCCTGGGCCGACATTGACTTTGCCGAAATCGACGACACCTACGCCTATAAGGAACTGCAATCGCTGGAGGCGCTGAGTCTATGCGGCTTTGGCGAGGCGGCAACCCTGCTGGAACAGGGAGTTTTCGACCCTGAAGGCGAGTTTCCGGTCAACGTTTCGGGCGGCAGCCTGGGCGTCGGCCACCTGATGGACGGAACCGGCCTGCACCGCGCCCTCGAAGCCGTGCTGCAGTTGCGCGGGGAAGCCGGGGCGCACCAACTGGAGGACGTCGAAGTCGGATTGGTGCAGTCCTGGCGCGGCGTACCGACTACCAGCGCGGCTGTGGTTGTGTTATCCAATTAACCGCAGAGAACACAGAGAGCGCAGAGAGCTATGAGTCAAGATCCGAAACATCTTAACGCCATTACCGACAGGGTTATCGGCGCCGCCATCGATGTTCATCGTGCTCTGGGGCCGGGGTTGTTGGAATCTGCTTACGAGGCATGTCTCGCGTTTGAGTTACACCAGCGCGGCATGAAAGTTGCCAGTCAGGTTCCGTTGCCGGTGGTTTATAAAGGCGTCAAACTGGAATGTGGCTATCGCCTTGACTTGCTCGTCGAGGATGTCGTCATTGTTGAACTCAAAGCAGTTGATGCCATTACAGATGTGCACCGAGCGCAAATACTCTCTTATCTGAAAATTTCGGGGTTGAAAGTCGGGTTACTGCTCAACTTCAATGTAAAGATATTGAAGGATGGGTTGGTACGTATGGTTAATGACTTTCCCGATTCTCCGCGTTCTCCGCGCACTCTGCGGTTATTAAGAAAGGAATGAACTATGGGAATGAGAAAAGTTGCAGTTATCGGCGCGGGGATGACCAAATTCGTCCGCCGCGCCCTCGAAACCCCCAAAGAATTATCCTGGCAGGCGACGAAGATGGCGCTCGACTCCTGCGAGTTGACGATGGATGATGTTGACGGTGTCTGTTTCGGCACCGCGCCGGATGCCTTCGACGGCGTCCACATGAACGGTGAATATTGCAGCGACGGCGCGGGAGCCTGGGGCAAGCCCTTTATGCGCTCCTACGTCGGCGGCGGGACAGGCGTCTTTGCCCCCATCCAGGGTTGGTATCACGTCGCTTCCGGCCTGTTCGATGTCGTTCTGGTGGTGGCCGAAGAGAAGATGTCGTCCTTTTATCCCCACGCGCAGGCCGCCTTCGTGACCATTTTCGACCACACCACCGAACGGGCGCTCAAGCCCAACCTGCTGTGGATTTTTGCGCTTGAAATGAATCGCTACATGACGGCCTACGGCATCGACAAAAAGGATATCGCCCGTGTCGCGGTGCAGCACAAACGCAATGCGGCAGAACATCCCTGCGCCCTGCTGGGCCAGGCGGGGATTACGGTCGAAGATGTACTCAACTCCGAAACCCTGGCCTGGCCGGTGCAGCGCTTCGACGTCTCGCCGGTTTCAGACGGGGCTGTGGCCCTGGTACTGGCATCCGAGGAAGCCGCCAAACGCCTGACCGATAAACCCGTCTGGATCGAGGGCGTCGGCTGGAACCTGGACAGCGCTCACTGGACCAACCGTGACCTGGTTTATCCGCGCTATGTCGAATATGCCGCCAAAATGGCCTACGACATGGCCGGAATCAAAGAACCGCGCAAGGAAATTCACATTGCCGAGCCGTACGACCCCTTCGACTATAAAGCCCTGCACCACCTCGAAGGCCTGCAACTGGCCGACCGGGGCAAGGCGGTCGAGATGTACATCGACGGCACAGCTGCCCGGGACGGAAACCTGCCGATTTGCCCCTCCGGCGGCCTGCTCGGAGTCGGCAACCCGATTGCCGCCGCCGGACTGATGAAAATTGCCGAATTGTTCTGGCAATTGCGCGGCGAGGCGGGCGGGCGTCAGGTTCCAGGCCAGCCCAAACGCGGCGTAGCCCAGGCCTGGGGCGACCTGATGCAAGTCGGCACGGTCGTGGTGATGGGTCGCTAACGGAGTCCAACGACTCCCGTCGTTGGCCGAAGTCTGGAGACTTCGGAGTCCTTGAAAGGATAACTATGACTTCAAGAATCAAACATTTCCCCGGCACTTCCCTGAGCGAGAAAGACTTCGCCGAAGGTAAAGTGCTGTTCGTTCACGACCAATTGAAGGCAGAATTCGCCTGGGATACCGGCATCGGCATTGGGACATATCTTGCCGGGCTCAAACGCGGCGTCATCCTGGGTGCATCTTGCAGCCACTGCCGCAAGACCGTCGTCCCGCCTCGTACCGTCTGTGAATGGTGCTTCCGCCCGATGAGCGAGTACGTTCCCCTGAAAGATACCGGCACGGTCAACACGTTTTCGCTTTGTTATGTCACCTGGGATGTGCAGCGCATCAAGGAGCCTGAAATCCCGGCGGTAATTATGCTCGATGGTGCATCGCAACTGGGGCCTGCCTCGGTGGTCATGGGCGGCATCATGCACAAACTCGGCGAAGTCGCTCCCAAAAAAGTCAAAATTGGAATGCGCGTGCAGGCCGTCTGGAAACCGGAAGCCGAGCGCGAAGGCGCGATTACCGACATCCTGTACTTCAAGCCGCTGACCGGAAAGGAGGCCTGACATGGCCCTGCTCGAACGCGATTTGCAAGCCCCGCAAGCCTGGCGCGGCAACCTGCCCGTCACCAGCCGCTACACCTTTGGCCTGGCCGGGGAACGTTTCTTTCGGGCGCTCAAGGACGAGGGCAAGATTATGGGCAGCCACTGCCCTCGCTGCGACCGCACCTACGTCCCGGCAGTGGCTTTTTGTGAGCGCTGCCTGTCCGAGCTGACCATGTGGCAGGATATGGGGCTGGAAGGCACCTTGCTGACCTTCACCCTGCTGTTCGTGGATTCTGACGGCCAGCCGCTGGATGAACCGGAACTGGTTGGACTGGTCGGCTTTGGCGATGGCGGCATCATCCACAAATTGGAGGCCGACCTGGATACGCTCGAGATTGGCATGACCGTCAAGGCTGTCCTCAAGCCCAAAGCCAGGCGCACCGGCTCGATTTTGGACATCCTTCACTTCGCACCGTAGGCCTTGTGGGGCGGGATGTTATCCCGCCCCACATCACTTGTTCAACCAGGAGGATATTGTGAGCGATTCCTTCAGTTTTGGCGGTCCGATTGTCTGGAAGCCCACGCCTGAAATTCGTGAACGCGCCCACCTGACGGCGTTTATGCGCCAACACAGCATCGACGACTTTGATGCGTTGATGCGCCGCTCGACGACAGATGTCGCCTGGTTTACCGAAGCGATCCTGGCTTATCTCGATATCCAGTTCTATCAGCCCTACTCGCAGGTGCTCGACCTTTCGGGCGGCATCCAGTTCCCGCGCTGGTGCGTGGATGGCAAAATGAACATTGTCCACAACTGCCTCGATAAACGTCAAACTTCGGCAGAGCGCGATAAAATCGCCCTTGTCTGGGAAGGCGAAGAAGGCGCGGTCCGCGCGCTGACCTATGCCGAACTTTACAAACAGGTCAACCAGGCGGCCAATGCTTTGCGCAGCCTGGGGCTGGGCAAGGGTGACGCCATCGGCTTGTTCATGCCCATGACCCCCGAAATCGTCGTCGCGCTGCTGGCGATTGCAAAAATCGGCGGGGTGATTCTGCCGCTCTTTAGTGGGTACGGCGCCGGGGCAATCGCGTCCCGGCTGGCCGATGCGGGCGCAAAAGCCCTGTTCGCCGCCGACGGCGCTTTCCGGCGCGGCAAAATAGCCGAAATGAAATCCATCGCCGACGAGGCCCTGGCGCAAGCCCCGGCTGTGAAGCACATGATTGTGCTCAAGCGCAGCGGGCAGGATGTGCCCATGCAAGCGGGGCGCGATTTCTGGTGGAATGACCTGGTCGACCCGCAGCCAGGCGAGGCTGCGACCGAAGTGACCGACGCCGAAGATTTGCTCATGCTCATCTACACCTCCGGCACGACCGGCAAGCCGAAGGGCGCGGTGCACACCCACTGCGGATTTCCCGTCAAAGCGGCCCAGGACATGGCCTTTGGGACGGATGTCCACGCCGATAACACGATGTATTGGATGACCGATATGGGCTGGATGATGGGCCCCTGGCTGGTATTCGGGACCTTGCTGCTCGGTGCGACCATGCTGATTTACGATGGCGCGCCCGACTACCCGACCCCGGCCCGTCTGTGGCAGTTGACGGAACGGCACCGGGTCACGCATCTGGGCGTTTCGCCGACCCTCATCCGCGCCCTGATTCCGCATGGGGAAGCACACTTCGAAGCCTGCGACCTTTCGCATTTGCGCTACTTTGCCTCGACCGGCGAACCCTGGAATCCCGAGCCGTGGATGTGGCTCTTCGAGCAGGTCGGCAAATCGCAGCGGCCCATCATCAACTATTCTGGCGGCACTGAAATCAGCGGCGGAATAGTCATGGGCAACCCGCTCCTGCCGCTCAAACCGTGCGCTTTTTCTGCACCCTGCCCCGGCATGGCCGCCGACGTGGTCGACGAGGACGGCAATCCGCTGCGCAATGCAGTCGGCGAACTGGTCATCAAAGCCCCCTGGATTGGCATGACCCGCGGCTTCTGGCAGGACAGGCAGCGTTACCTCGAAACCTACTGGAGCCGCTGGCCCGACACCTGGGTGCATGGTGATTTCGCCGCCATCGACGCGGACGGACTGTGGTACATCCTGGGGCGCTCCGACGACACCCTGAAAATTGCAGGCAAGCGGCTCGGCCCGGCGGAAGTTGAGTCAATTGTGGTGGCCCACTCCGCAGTGATTGAGGCGGCAGCCATCGGCGTGCCGGATGAAATTAAGGGAATGTCGCTGGTGGTCTTTGCCGTACTAAACGGGTTTGAAGCCCGCCCCCAGGCAGATTTCGAGCGTTTGCGCGGCGAATTGCGCCAGATGATTATCGCTGAAATGGGCAAGCCGCTTGCGCCAAAAGCCATCCTGTTTGTTTCAGATTTGCCCAAAACGCGCAACGCCAAGGTCATGCGGCGCATGATTCGGGCGGCCTACCTGGGCCAGGACCCAGGCGACACCAGTTCGCTGGTTAACCCGCTGGTGGTCGAAGAAATCAAAACCGCCAGGTAGTTTTTGCTGCCTGGCGGATTCGGGGGGTAAAACGGCGATTCCCAAAAATTCCTCTTTACAAGGTAAGTGAGTGGGTTTATATTACAAACATCTGAACATATACTCATTTATTTACAGGGAAACGTTATGCAAAATCCCCTCCCACTTGATGAACATACCGCCGCGCATGTGGCAGAACTCTTTCGCGCATTCAGCGATACCAGCCGGGTGCGCATCCTGCACGCCATCCTGGAAAAAGAGATGAATATCTCGGCCTTGGCCGAACTGATCGGGGTCAGCGAGTCGGCTGTTTCGCACCACATGCGCGGGTTGCGCCAACTGCACATCGTGCGGGCGCGGCGCGAGGGCAAGGAAGTCTACTACAGCATCTTTGACCCGCACATCGTCGCCCTGTTCCAGCAGGGCATCCGGCATATTCAGGAATAACCAGGCCTTTCGATAGGATTCGAGATGAAGCATTTATCCCCCACGCAGCGCGCTGCGCTGACCCGTTTTGCCTGGCTTTCGATTGCCGCGGCCCTGGCAACCATCGCCCTGAAATCGACGGCCTACCTGCTGACCGGCTCGGTCGGCCTGCTTTCAGACGCGGTCGAATCGCTGGTCAACCTGGTCGGCGCGCTGGTGGCGCTGGCCATGCTGACCATTGCCGCCCGTCCGCCCGACGATGAACACACCTTCGGGCACAGCAAAGCCGAATACTTTGCCAGCGCCATCGAAGGCATCCTGATTTTCGGCGCGGCGGCAGCAATTGCTTTTGCCGCCATCGACCGCTTGATTCATCCGCGCCCGTTGGAGCAAATGGGGATTGGGCTGCTGGTCTCAGCGGTTGCCTCGGTTATCAACCTGGTGGTGGCACGCATCCTGATTAAGGCTGGCAGGCAGCACGAATCCATCACCCTCGAGGCTGACGGAAAACACCTGATGACGGATGTCTGGACTTCAGCCGGGGTCATCGGCGGCCTGATTTTGGTTGCCCTGACAGGCTGGACGGTACTCGACCCCATCGTAGCCCTGCTGGTGGCCGTCAACATCGTCTGGACGGCCATCGACCTGCTGCGCCGCTCGGTCAACGGGCTGATGGATGCCGCCCTGCCCGATGCCGAACAGGAAATGATTGAGACGGTCATGGCGCAATACCGAACAAAACAGGTTGATTTCCATGCCCTGCGCACCCGTCAGGCAGCCTCGCGGCGTTTCGTTTCGGTTCACATGCTGGTTCCCGGCAAATGGACAGTCCATGACGCCCATCACCTCGCCGAGGATTTCGAAAGCGACCTGCGTGCCGCGCTGGGCGACGCCATCATCCAAACCCACCTTGAGCCGATTGACGATGAAATTTCGATGGCTGATATTAACGAGGAATAAAAATGCGCTGCTTTATTGAAACCCACCTTGATGCTCCCGCCGATTTTGTCTGGTCTGCCGTCAAACAGCCCGCCACATTGCTGTATGTTACGCGCGGCTTTTTGGGGTTTTCGGGGATCGACCGTCTGCCACCCGAATGGCATGAAGAAGAGATTTTCGAAACCAGATTTTGGTTCTTCCATATTTTCCCGGCTTTGTGGAAACATACCCTGTCTGTAAAGCAAATAAACGATGACCAAAAAACAATCGTCTCCAATGAGCAGGGCGGCTTTATCCGCACCTGGAATCATACCATTCGCGTCTCGCCAGCCTCATCCGGTTGTGACTACTCTGATGAAATAGAAATCCGGGCCGGGTTGCCAACCGTCTTCGTTTGGTGTTATGCAAATGTTTTCTACCGTTACCGGCAGGCACGTTGGCGCAGATTAGCTGCCCGGCAGTACCAGCCAGAAAAACCATGAAACTAATCAGCCTGCCCCTGAGCATGTCGAACGTATTCTTGCTGCCCGGCCAGGATGGTTATCTCCAGATCGACACAGGCTACGAATGACCTGCCCCCTAAAATTGGTCCACTCGCAATGTGGTGTCTGAGTGGTTAAAAATGGGAAGGGCGCTGAAGAATTATCTCAGGGGCAGGCGGGCGGTATTGCCTGATAATAGTTTCTGGTTTGCGCCAATTTCACCCGATACAGGCGAACTCGACCCAACCATAACAAGCGTTGGCAGTAGCCGTCATTCACGCGCAAAGCGGGGTTTGGAAGAATGGCTAAAACGGGTTGAACTGTAAATTCAGGCATGGTCACGCGGTTTATGCTGTAGTGGGTCGTTCTAAATGATGGCATAAAAAGGGCATGATTATTGAAGAGGTCGCATTTCATTGTCCACGTTGTAACAGCGCAAATGTCGTTAAGAACGGCAAAAACAGCGCAAGCAGCCAGCAGTTTTTATGCAAAGACTGTGGTAAATCGGCTGTGATGTATCCGAAACATCACCGCAGCGAAGCCGAGAAAGAGCAAATCCTGGCAACGTATCGTGAACGACCAACGCCTTCGGCAGTGCGCGGAGTGGCTCGTCTTTATCATATTTCGCGCAATACCTTGAAGTCGATGCTCAAAAAAAGGTAGCCGAGCAGCCCACAGTGGCCAAGAGCCTGTTACCAGCCCAAGAGGGCGACATTCTGGAGTTAGACGAAGTCTGGTCGTTTGTCTTGGTCAAAACAGAAAAATACTGGCTTTGGACCGCCCTATGTCGAAGAACACGCCAGATTGTGGCCTTTGTAATCGGTGACCATAGTGCGAAAACTTGCCAAAGCCTGTGGAACAAAATACCAGAAGCCTATCGCGCTTGCCACACCTTTAGCGATTTTTGGGACGCCTATCAGAAGGTTTTTCCTGAAGAAACCCATCGCAGCGTTAGCAAAGACTCCGGCGAGACAAATCACATGGAACGTTGGAATTGCACTTTGCGCCAACGGCTTGCCAGGTATGTTCGTAAGACCTTGTCATTCTCAAAAACTGAATACATGCATCATCTTGTGACACGCTGGTTTATCGTTGAATACAACCTTGCGATTACTCATAATCATGTATTCTGACCCACTACCAGATACACTCGATTAAAGCGGAGTTCCATGAAGGAAATATGAAGGGACGATAGGGACTGAGTGTAGAGCGCTCGTGAGCATCAGATGGTTGGAATGCTAACCACCTTGCCTCCTAGATGAAGCATTTGTCGCAAGACTTCGCGCCTCAAGCTGTAGGGAGACAGCCACCATTGCTCGAACAACACTTTGCCGAGGTGCCAGGATTTGCCCATCTTGTGAAGTTCGATCTGCGGCGACGGTTCGGCGAAAAAATTGCCAATGTGATTGCCTATCTGTATTCATTCCAGTTTGATTATTCCAAATAGGAGGTACTCGTGAGCAAGAAACAACACAGGCAGAAAAGCACACTGCCCATCCCCCTGATTGCAGCACTGATTGGCGGTATTTTACTGATTGTGGCGGCGCTGTTTGTCTTCGCCAGCAACAGCGATGGCGGCGGCACCCCAAAACTTGCCGTAGACCAGCAGATGATCGACTATGGTGATGTCAAGTTCAACGTGGAAAAAACATTTGCCATCAAGGTGACCAATGTTGGCGATGGAGTCCTGCGCTTCAAGGAGAAGCCCTACATCCAAGTTTTGGAGGGCTGCTGACCGCCCGAACTAACCATCGGTTCGATGGTTCTCAAGCCCGGTGAAAGTACGATGATCCAATCCTCTGTATTTATGATGCACGAAGGAATGGGCGGCCCGCATAATTTTGGAGTTCACCTGATCACCAATGACCCGGAACGGCCAGGCATGGTGGTTAATGTGCTCTCTAACAGGGTGCCATAATCTCTAAAATCACTCTATAACAAAGATGCCATATTCACGACTCAGGATTTCACTACTTGGGTTTTATTTGGGTTTCCAATTCGCCCGACATGGCTGCATGGGCATAGGCCTGGGCCAATTGTACTTCTTCCCCGGTCAGGATGCGTTCAATCAGGGCGTCGAAGTGCGGGTTGACCAGCCCGTTGAGCCAGCGAAACAGCCCCGATTTTTCCTTGAGCGCGACCTTGTAAAAGCGCATACAGCCATAGCATTCCGGGCTGCGGACTTGGTAGACATCCGGGTCGATGCGGTGAAGGAAGGCCATCAGGCGCATGCCCGCTTTGAGCGGCTCGCGTACCAGCCGAAACCAGGGCGCACGCCGGTAGGCCATCTCGACCAGGCGAACGGTGCAGATGTTGCAGACAGCGTTTTTGCGCAGCGCCGAATCCATCACAGTAATCCCGTCGCCATGCCCAACCCGACCAGCATCAGCATCACGCCAATGATGAGTTGCAGAGCGCGGAAGGTGATTTTCTTGATTAAGCGCGCCCCAATAAAGGCGCCCACGAAAGCCGCCAGCGTGGCCGCCAGCACCAACCCCCAGATGTCGCCCACCCCGCCAAAACTGACCGCATAGAAACTCAAGCCGTAGACCAGCAATCGCGCTGCATCCACAATTACCGAGGAGACCGTGCCAGTGCCGATAAAGGCTTCCTTGTCCAGACCGGCCTTGATCAGGAAGGCTGAACGCAGTGCGCCCTGGTTACCCGAAAGTCCGCCAAAAAAGCCGGAGAGCAGTCCGCCCCAAGGCAGGTATTTGCGCTCGAAAGCCAGGTTATTGAAATAGGGCAGCAGTTCGAACAGCGCGAACAGCACGATGATGGCCCCGATTACAAGTTTGATGACCGTGATTTCGTAGTCCCGCCCACCGAGGGAATAAGACGCCAATGGAGCAACCTCTGCAAACAGGCTGAGCAAGGCCGCGCCAATCATGGCCGCCACCGCACCGGGCAGTGCAAAGCGCAGCACCACGCCCCAATCGGCTTTCTTACCGACCAGGATGACTTTGAAGATGTTATTCGCCAGGTGCACGACGGCTGTCGCCGCAATTGCCACCGGCAGGGGGAAGAACAGGGCAAAGGCCGGCATAAGCAGCGTGCCGAGGCCAAAGCCGGAGAACAGGGTCAGCGCCGAAACCAGCAGCGCCACCAGGCAAACGACCAGGTATTCCATAAGGTTATGCTCCTTGAGGGGGAATCGTGATTTCGTCCATCAACTCGCGCACTTTGAGCAGGGCTTCGTCCAGCGCGGTGTGCCCGGCTTCGGTCAGCGTGTACACTTTACGGACTTTGCCCGCCACCACTTCCTTGTGCGAGACCAGGAAGCCGTCGCGTTCCAATCCGTGCAGGATGGGGTAAAGCGTGCCGGGACTCAACTGATAGCCGTGCCGCGCCAGTTCTCGAATCATATCCAACCCAAAGATAGGCTCCTGCCCGGCGTGATGGAGCAGGTGCAGGCGGATAAAGCCAGTGAAAAAGTTGCGAGTTATAGTATCGTTCTTCGTTATCGACATACGATAATGATAAAGCACAACCCGCCTGTTGGCAAGGATAAAAATAGCAGTTCCCCGAAGAGACCTTCGGGGAACTGCGCCCACAGCCGAGGATGGAGAATGCGATTCCTCGGTTTCAATCAGTTTTATTCGTCGCGGTTGTGGAAACCGGCGGCAAAGTCGATCAGCACCTGGTCATCCTTGACAGAAGCCGAACCACCCTCAACGTGACATTGCTTGCAGGCAAAATTCAGGCCGACATAAGGCAGCGAGGCCTTGCCGTCTTCGGTGAACTGCTCAAACTGGTAGGGGTTGATGCCAAACAGGTGGGCGCGCATATCGCCAGTGTAGATGGCGGCATTGCCCACAGCCGTCCGCGCGATGCGCGGCATGTGGCAGGTGACACAGTCCAGGTTGCCGACATGCGGTTTCTGGACCTCGGCTTCCATGAAGTGGCAACTTTCGCATTTTGTATCAGTAACCTGCTCACCAGCCTGGCGCAACTGGATGACGCCCGCGTGCGGGTCGTGGCAGGTAACACAGCCCATTGGGTAATGCTTGCTCTGGAAGAGCGACAGGGTCTGCTCACGGTGTTCCATGAAGCCATTGACAGAGTCAATCACTCGGAAATCACCGCGTGTGTGGCAGGCTCCGCACGCTTCAGGGCTGCGGTCAATGGTCATGCTGACGCCCTGCGGATTCTGGATGTGCAGGCTGCCAGGGCCGTGGCAGGCTTCACATTGAACACCCGGTTCAGCCCAGGTGCCGACCATACCGGGCATGTCTTCCTGGGTGCCGCGTGGGTTGTAGCCAGTGGTGTGGCAACTACCACAGTTATACGGCACATCCGGCTTGCCTGCGTTCCATTTCACCCAGCCTGCAGCCTTGTTATGGACGGCATTGGCGAAATTCCACTGACCGGTGTAGTCTTCGTTGCCCGATTTGCCGGGTTCGTCTGTGATGATATAGCCTTGCTGGTTGACGAAACGGGCCTTCCAGCCATAACCGCCAATCACATAGCTGATGTCATCCCAGGTATAGCCAGGAGGCGGTTCGGGAACCTGGGTGAAGGGGAAGGTCGGCGCCTTGCCATCCACAACCGGGTTCAATTTGTAGGGGTGTCCCGATTTCATGAAGGTTTCATAGATTTTGTCATGGCAAGCGCCGCAGGTGGCAGCGCCAACATGCTCAGCCCCAACACCCACAGCCGCAGCCGACTCACCTGCCGGGCCTTGTGGGCCAGCCGGCCCCTGTGCGCCAGCCGGGCCTTGCGGGCCTTCCGGTCCGGCGCAAGCAGCCAGCGCCAGTAGCGCGATTGCTGCAAAGACAAACAGAATTTTTCTTGACATAGTCATTCTCCTTAATTGAATTTTTACAGGGCGAGGTATTCCGTAAATGGCTTTTTTGGGAGCAGGCACCTCCTCGGGATAAATTTGTTACCCAATAATCATTGGGTATAAACACCCAATATCATTAAAGCAGGATTAATAAGCTGCGTCAATTGTGACAAATGTCACCCTTGGGGCATGGTATTAAACAGGCCACAGCGCATCTTGATGTAAAATACCCAATGATGAATTACGAATTGCTTTTCGCAATCTACTTCTTGTACGGCCTGGCCTTTTTCAGCATGGGATTGGTCTTGCTGCTCGAAACCTGGCGACTTGAGCCGGGTGCGCCCCAGCAAAGCCTCCTGCGCCCTCTGGCAGTCTTTGGCTTGATACATGGCACTCACGAATGGCTTGAAATCTTCATCATCCAAAGCACTCGCATTGCCGGGCAGTTGGCCGACGAATGGGAATGGGTGCGCGTCATCATGCTCTCGGCCTCCTTCCTGGCGCTCTGGTCATACAGTCTGAATGCCTATCGCTACGGGCGCGGACACATTACCCCCCTCAACCTGTTTGGCGCAATTACCTTGCCGCTGTTTGCCATCTTCGCCATCTGGGATATGGCAACAGCATTTTGGAGTGGGCGCATTCCACTGGCAATGCTTTCAGAAGGATTGGTTCGTTACGTTTTGGGGGTCACCGGCGCAGCAATTGCCACCCTCGGCCTGCGCTCTGCCGCCCTCAAGGCCCGCGCCGATGGCCGCCGCCCGCTCGACACCTACCTGACCGTTGCCGCCCTTGGCTTCGCGCTTTACAGCGTCAGCCAGGTGTTTGTGCCATCGATGGATACCCTGCTGGCCAACCTGCTCAACGCCGACCTGTTCCGGGCCAGCACCAATATTCCTGTCCAGGCTGTACGCACCTTTGCGGCCATCGTTATCACAGTCAGTATGTTTTACGGCACCCGCTTCCTGGAGGGTGAGCGTCAAAAAGTAGTTGTCGCCGCTCAGCAGGCTCGCCTCGAGGCGCTGGAGCAACAGGAGGCTATGCGCCGCGACCTGCTGCGTCACATCGTCCGCGCCCAGGAGGAAGAACGCGCCCGCATTTCGCGCGAATTGCACGACGAGATGGCCCAAACCCTGACCGCCTTCACCCTCGACCTGGCCACCCTGCAACAATTGGTCGGAAAACGCGCCAGGGCCACGTCCATCCTGGAGCGACTGCAAGGTTTGGGGCGCCAAATGTCGCAGGGGATGAATCGGATGGTGCACGACCTGCGCCCGGCCCTCTTGGATGACCTCGGCCTGGTGGCCGCGCTGGAATATCTTGTTAAGAACGATGCGCCGCGCCTGGGCCTTGCCACTAATTTGGAGGTGCGCGGCGCGCCCCGGCGCCTCGACCCGCTTGTCGAGACGGTGCTTTTCCGCATTGCCCAGGAGTCGCTCACCAATGTAGCCCGTCACGCCCAGACGCAACAAGCCCGCCTGCGCCTGGATTTTGCGCCGGATGCCGTCGAACTGGGCGTCTCAGATTCCGGCGTCGGGTTCGACCCGGCCCGGCGAACGGCGGCCTCCGGCGGGTGGGGCTTGGTCGGGATGCAGGAAAGGGCCGAATCAACGGGAGGCAAGCTGCGGGTCGAATCTGAACCTGGGCGCGGAACCGTCATCAGCGTGAAAATCCCCATCACTTTATCTTCAAAGGAATTGTAATATGCCCCCCATTCGTCTCATGCTCGTGGATGACCACCAGGTGGTGCGCACCGGCCTGAAAACGTTCCTTGAAACCCAGCCCGGTTTCCAAGTTGTGGCCGAGGCGGATGACGGGCGCGAGGCCATCCCACTGGCGCTGGAAACACGCCCCGATATTGTCATCATGGACATTACCATGCCGGAGATGGACGGCCTCGAGACTACCCGCGCCCTGAAGGCAGCCTGGCCCGAGGCGCTGGTGCTGGCGCTGACAGTGCATGACGATAAAATGTATTTTATGGAAATGCTGGCGGCGGGCGCGGCAGGCTACCTGACCAAACAAGCCGCTTCGGATGAACTGGTGCAGGCCATTCGGGCGGTGGTGGCGGGCAATATTTACCTGCAACCCGCCCTGGCGCGTTGGCTGTTGGATGATTACCAGCGCCTGGCGACCGGAAAACCGGTTTCTTCTGATGTGAGGGATGTGGCGATTGGGCTGCACGTTTTGAGCCAGCGCGAGCGCGAGGTGCTGGAGTTGCTGGCCCGGGGTCTCAACAATGCCGAGATGGGCCAGCGGTTGGGTCTAAGCCCCAAGACGATTTCGCGCCACCGCGAACGTATTATGGCAAAACTCAACCTGCACTCGCGCACTGAGTTGGTCAAGTTTGCCATCCGCACCGGGCTGGCCAGTGCGGAGTAAGGGATTTTTTGATCTAAAGTTGGTCTTCTATCATTATTTCTGCTCCAAAATCTCTTTCATCTTCTCAAAAAGGCAGGATTACTCACCATCAACTCGCGCAAAAGCACGCGAAACGCGGCGGTGTAATCGGGGTCATTGAAGTTGTTCTGGTTCGTCAAAACCTGATGCACGCCCATTTGAGTGTTAGCGATGGCGTGTATGGCATTCTTTTGGGGATGGATGTCAAAGGGGAAATTGCTATATTAGGTAGGGTTGCTGATAGAAACAATAAAGGTGATTTTGAAGAACTATTATCAATTACAAAGCAACTGCTAGGAAAGCTAAACAATACTTAATCACTATCAGAAAAAGCTTCATTCGCCTTAATAAGATAAGAGATTTCTTTGCCTGGAGCATTAATTTCTGCTTCCATCAACATTATCTGTCTTTTCCTTATAGCAAAAAAGGGCTCTGGGATTTTAGAGAACTTTAATTTCACAATATCTTCTAAAATTTCGAGTGGGGCTTTAACAATTGTTTCTAACGTCTCAGTATTTGCTTTCATCTTATGCAGCTTCATATGAGTTTCGAACTCATCAATCAAAGATTGTAGCTCTTCTTCAAATTCAACCACAGAAAGTTGTTCTGAAGATATTTTTCTTATCCATTTCCGTAATGCTCTTAAACTTTTTTGTGTTTCTGGGTCATTTCGATAATCTAGTATTTCTTCCCAAGGTGTTAATCCGTTTGGTAAAGGAAGCTTTTTGATAACTATTTCAGCAGCAGTGCTTTCTACTAGCTTCGGTATGTTAGCAGACTGATTTATACTCGATATTAGGGGAACAACTGTAACATTTTCAAGCATTTCCATTTGAATAGCAAGTATGCTGAGATATGCAGATTCTGATGAAAGAAAAATATCTTTTTCTTTCTCACGAAGTTTATGTTGGTATGCATGTAAACTTTCTTTTACATTTTCAGGGTCTAGTTTTAATTGCTGCACGAGTTTTTCAGAAATAATTCTAGGGGCTGCTCCAGGCAATTCTTGTGCATCCAAATGTTGAAATTGAAATTTCAGCATTGTTGCCAGCGCATAAGACATCTGTTTTATGGAGAGTGCGAATCTTAATACATTCCATAACAGGTTGCCATCTTCACCATATTGGGATTCTAGCTCTGGCTTAATTTCGTCGCAAACAGGAAAAACTATTTGTTGTTCGGCAAGCCATTCTAAATCATTACGCCAACTTAGCGTATTCATCCAATGCTGACTTTCTAATCCGCCAAAGAGAGATGGGGAGAAAAACGGATAAGTGCCGTTTAAAACTGATTCTAAATCATAGAATCCAATTCTATCGAAAAGTAACAAATCTTGTTTTAATTGTGATTGTCGAATTAGGTGATGATTCCCCCCCACCTGATTGGTAATAAATCAAGGTGAGTAGAACGAAACCGTACGAAAGCGCTCATTTTTCACCCTAAATTAACTGATTGCGCGCGCGAAAAAGTGCCAAAAGTGGGCCCGGCTGGATTCGAACCAGCGACCAAGAGGCAAACGAGTTCAGTCCTACCAGTACACAAAATCGGGCATTTTTTCAGTTCGTACAATCCCCTCATCCAGCGAACATAATCTGTCAACAAATATCGCTTAACAACAGCGGTATTTCTATTGTTTGTATCAGCCCTGCGCAAGCCGGGATAGTTTGATTCGGAGGTCACAATGAAAACTGCGTTTGTATTTGTCTCTCTCGTTCTCGCCCTAATATTCGGCCTGTCTTCAGTTTCCCAATCTTTTGCCACCGCCAAACAAGCCCAGGCAGCCATTGAAGCCAGCAAAACCGCCCAGATAGCCAGTGTTGGAAACCTAGTGGTGCTTGCCGTGGTGGCCCTGGTCATTGTCGTCCTCCTGGCCACGGTCATTTTCACTGCCTGGTTGCTTCATACAAAACCACTATCTGGGGGAAAGCGGGTCTCCGACCAGAAGGTCTTCTGGGAACAACCCCAACAGCCGGATGTCAACGGCCTGCTGCAAACCGTTCTGACCCTGCTGACCTACCAGATAACGCTGGAACAGGTTGAAAGAGAAACCGGACAACTCTTCCAACTCGGCCAGGACCACATCGAAGCCGATGAATATTTGGAAGCCCAATCCTTCCTGGATACCACCTGGGACGTGTAATGTTCGCCAACCGCTGCCTGCCCCTGCTCGCCCTGTTGCTGTCTGCCTGTGCCACCCCGGCGGATTATGCTCCCGCGCGCCTGGCCACGCCTTCACCAGATACCTACACCCTGGCTCTCGGCAACATCCAGGCACAGGCAACGCTGGAATCCATCCAGGCGACATCGCAGGCAATTTCAGCGGAACTCACCGCTACCGCCTACGCCCCAACCCAACAGGCCATCGAGACCGCCACCGAACGCGCCTGGCAAATCACCGGCTGGACAGCCACCGCCGCCGTCGAGCAGACGGCCACATCAGCCAATGGAACCGCCACCGCCCGAGCCTGGACACCCACCCCGAACTTCACCGCCACCGTCGAATCTGCCCAGGCTGCGGCCCAGGCCACCGCCCTACACGGGGAAGCCGTCAGCGTTGAATTGGCGATCGAGCGGGAACGGATGATGAACGAAGTCCAGGCGGTAGCCCCCTGGGTAGCCCTGGTCGTTGTCCTGACCTTCACCCTGTTCATGGCTTACCGCTGGAGCAAAGTCCGCCCGGTGCAGCGCGACGAACGCGGCGACGCTCCCCTGCTGATCATCGACGGCAAAGTCTACGACGCCGATCGCAATCCGTACCCGTTGGTGGATCTATCCGGCCCCAAGCCGCAGATCCCGGCCCTGACAGCCCCCGAAATCCAGTCCGCCACCACTGCCCGCGACCAGATGATTGACCTGGCCACGCGTGGGAAACCAGGACAAACCCCACAACGCAAAACACTCGCACAAAAGATGGCTACTCAGAATATCCTGCCACCGCCCGCCCAGATCCGGGTGCTGCCAGCCGAACAAGCCCGCCCACTCCTGGGCGATGTCATCCCTGGAATAGTCCGCGATGCCATCGAAACAGACTTGAACGCACAAGGAGAAAACGATGATCAATAACCCGCAAATCTCCCATCGTCAGATGCGCCTGGCGGAGAGTGTATCCAAACAACTCGCCAACGCGCTCATTCGCCGCAAACTGCAACCAGCTTTCAGCGACTTCTACATCACCCACCTGGCCGGGTTGACCCCGCTGATTGCCGTGCTCGACACCGCCAAACTCGGAGACCACAACCCCTACATCAGCCAGGATTTGCTGCACCAGTTGAGCACTGACCTGGGCGGCCTGCCGGTCTATCTCTCAAACCACAGCGGCATCCGCTATGTCGTCCTGCTCTCACCGCTGCCAAAACTGCCTCGCAGGGTGGATTTACCCCTGGACGTGCCGCGCGGAAAACTGGCGATTGGGGTGCGCTTCAGCGGCCAGCCGGTGCTGCTCGATTGGGACACGATGCTGCACCTGGCTGTCCTGGGCGCGACCGGCTCGGGTAAAAGCATTTTCCTGCAAAGCCTGGTTACACAAGCCTTCCGGGACGAAATGCAAGTTCTGCTCTCAGACATCGACCAGACCACCTTCGGAATGCTCGAAGATCACTCCAACCTGGCCGCACCGATCGCCAGCACTCCGCAGGAAGCCCTGGGGCTGATCGAGCAAGCCATCGCCGAATGCGACCGGCGCGCCGGATTGTTCAAGGGCGTCTCGGAGCGTCCGCAGAAACTCGCGGAGTACAACACGCTGATGGTGAAGCATGGAAAAGAACCGCTGCCGCGAATGCTGGTTGTGCTGGACGAAGCCAGCAGTGTCCTGACTGCCCTGGGCGGGGCCAAGGGCGCAATGGGCCAGGCCCTGGCCACGCTTGGCTGGCGCGGACGCAAGTTTGGCCTGCATTTCGTCTTCGCCGCCCAGGAGTTCACCAAGGACATCCTTGGCCCCGTCCGAGACCAGGTTGGCCTGGCGCTCTGCTTCCGGGTGGGCAACGCCCAGATGGCTGAGCGCATGGGTTGCAAACGGGCTGAGCGCATCCCGGAGAACCGGCCCGGCCTGGCCATCAGCAACCGGCATGGCCCCATCCAAACCTACTTCGTGGATGCGTCGAGCCTGGGCCAAGGTCAGAAGCTGCTGCCCGCTTTGAATAACTTTGAGCAAACCTTGTTTATCCGCGCCTTGGCGGAGGGCGGAAAACTGCCCGCTTCAAAGGTTCAGGAGTGGGGCATGGTTTCTGAATGGCAGGCGCGCCGCCTGATGGAAGCCTGGGCATTGAAAGGCTGGTTGGCCAAGGACCCAAGTCGAGACAATGCCTTTTGTATCACGCCAAAAGCGCAGGTTCTGGCCGCAAACCACCAAACCGCTCAAACCGGCTCAAGCCGCATCGAGCCGTCTCAAACTGCTGTGAGAACAGCATCAAACCAGAAAAAGGAGAAATAAAAAATGTCAAAAAAATCAGTTGTCATCCCCACCCATCCGAGCCAGTCGTTCCGCATTCCTGGCAAAATCTGCGCCGAATTCGAGGTCGTAGAGCGCTGGTTGCAGAATGAGGCCGCCCTGAATGGGCTGAGCCTTTCGCAGGTCGTCGAAGCCATGCTCCTGTTCGCTACCCAGGAGGTGCGTGCCAATCGCGTGCAGTTCCCCGAATTTTCCCGTTGCCGCCGTAATCCTGTCATTGTGACATGGGTTGAAATCCCGGAGTCAGAGCGTAGCGGGCCTCCCCCAACTTTTCCCAAACCAACGCCGCGTAATGAGCGTCCCAAGCCGCTTCCCACACGGACAGTGAGTTATCGCATTGCACCCAACCTTGCCGACTGGGTACGGCGCATGGCAAACGATTATTTCGCCATCGGCGAAATGTTGGTCATCCTGCTCTCTCATGGCATGACCGCTATGCAAGAAGGGCGTGCCCAACTGAAAGTCAAATTTTCCGTTGAGGTTGAACCCATCACAAATACCCCAGCCAGCAATGGCTCGGAAGAATAAATAAAAGGAGAATAAAAAATGAACATCCTCGCGTTAGACCCCGGTTACGGGAATACCAAAATCTGTGTTAATGGAAAGGTCGCCTACACCCAGTCCGCCATCTCCCGCCCGCAGTCCATCGGCCTGGCCGGGATTGGCATGAAGACGGCTACCCAGGTTCGCACCATCAAGGTTGATGGCTATGAGTTCGCCATCGGGCCAGGAGCCTGGCACTGGGGCAGCCTGCGCTCCAGCCGCGATTACAGCGCCATTGCCTCGCCTGAACGGCGTGCTCTGGCATTTGGCACGCTGGCAGAAGTCTTGCCACCCGGCGAGCATGCCTTCGACCTGATGGTTGTTGGACTGCCGGTTCCACTGTTGCAGGACCAGACCCAGGCGGAGGCCGTTCTGAGCCGCTTGAAATTTTACAAGGGCAACCACGAGTTCAGTGTGGACAAAGCCCACTACAGTCTGGATATCCAAAAACTCAAAGTCCTGGCCCAGCCGGTGGGCGCGTATGCCAACTGGCTGCTGGATGGAGACTTGCGCCAGCGCAAGGGCGGGCGCCAGGCCGAGGTGGGCGTGCTTGACCTGGGCATGAACACTCTCGACCTGTACGCGCTCCGTGACGGCCAGGTAGAACCCCGCTTTGTCGGCGGGGATAAAGTGGGCGTGCGCCGCCTGCTTGAACTGCTTACCAGCAACGGCCACGACCCCGAAGAACTCGATGCAGACCTGCGCAATGGACGCCTGAAACCCAATCAGGGACAAATGGAATCCTGGCTGGGGGAGGTACTCGCGGCAGTTGAGCGGGTCTGGCCAAGCCTGCGCCGTTTCTCTGCGGTCATCCCCACCGGCGGCGGCGCAGTGGTGCTGGGCGATTTGTTTCGCGCTGCCCTGTTGTCCAAGGGGGCGTCGGTGGGCTGGCCGGAAGACCCGATTACGGCCAACGTTCTGGGATTGTGGAAATGGGGTGCCTATGGCGTCGCTAACAGTGCGTCCAAACGGTAACCTGGTACTCACTGTGCGGATTACCCTGGTTCCTGGCCGTGACAATGACCTGATTACGCTGGTTCAGAGCGCCCCACATGGCGCTCTGGCCCGCCAAATCCGCGAAGCGATGCGCAATGGGGTCACATCCTGGGTTTCGCAGGCTGAACTCGAAGCCGAATCCCCACTCGATATGCAATCCCTCGGCTTCGAGCTGTAAAACCAAGCGAAATCTGCCGCCAAGTGTGTAACATTCACCCCCAAAAATGGCCGGTGTGTAACACGGTTTCAGTCCAAATGGACTGACAAAAAGCAAATTTTCTATGTGTATGGAGATTTCAATGACTACCCTCAATTTATTTCATGACCACCTGGTCTCCCAGGACTGCGCAGCCGCAACCTGCAAGGGGTATCTGGCCGACCTGCGCCAGTTTGCAAACTGGTTCCAGCAGACCAATGGCGAATTATTAACACCACAGGCCCTGACGCCGGCAGATGTTCGCGAATATCGCCAGTTTTTGCTCACGGTTGAACGTTACAAGGCCGCCACCATCAACCGCCGCCTGGCCGCCATCACGGCTTTTGCCAAATGGGCGCTCATCACCGGGCAGATTCAAAACGACCCTACCCTGCACATCAAATCGGTCAAGAAGGTGGCAGGCGCGCCTAAATGGTTGGACAAGTCTGAACAATTTGCCCTGCAACGAGCGATTGAAAAAGATTTGCAGATTTCGCGCCTTCGGTACCCCAAAAGGGTTGTCACCCGCCGCCGGGATGCGTCCATCACCCTGTTCCTGCTCAACACCGGGCTGCGCCTGGCAGAGCTGGCAGGCATGCGCTTGGGAGATATCCAACTCTCTGAGCGTAAGGGTTCGCTGTTGGTTCAGAACGGCAAGGGCGGCAAACAAAGGCTTATTCCACTAAATTCAGAAGCGCGCAAAGCCTTGCAAGAATGGTTGGATGTGCGCCCCAAATCGAATAGCGACCTGGTTTGGGTCGGGGTCGAAGGCACTACCGGCGGCCTGAGCACCCGCGCTGTCCAGCGCATCCTGGAACGTTACGCGGTCGAGGCCGGGCTGGAAGTGTTTACCGCCCATACCTGCCGCCACACATTCGCTAAAAACTTGGCCAACCAGGGTGTTGGATTGGAAAAAATCGCCAGTCTGCTTGGACACGCCAATCTGAACACCACCCAAATCTATCTCGTCCCCGATGCCCGCGACCTGGAACAGGCTGTTGGCAAATTGGAAAACTACTAAAACCAGGAGGTATCACCATGTTCTTAAAAGCAATCGCCGCCGGGCGCAATCCGGCGGCAATCAACAACGATGGCGGCGCAAAGCCTTATTCTGGCCGCCATTATAGCACCGTTTTTGGTCGTTTTTATTATGGCGAAGCCTTTTCAGGGGGCGAATTATGCTAACCCAGCGTATGCAGATTCAAGCCCTGGCAGACCGCCTGGCCGGGCTGCCGGTGCAGGTGCGCTCCAGTGATTTGCAACAACCCTGGCTTGCCTGCTGGCAGGCCCTCGACCAGGCCGAACCCGGTCAGGAACACATTGCCCTTGAAAAGACCGTTGCTGCGCTTCCGAATGCCAAAGACATCCTGCAAGCCATCCTGGCAACCCGTCCCGGTTATCGCCCCACGATCCCTTCCTTGGCAGACATCGCGCCGGGTTTGTCGCCCATTGAATGGGTCTGGGATGGCTGGATCCCGCGCGGATTCCTGACTGTGATGGGAGCCTCACAGGGCAGCGGCAAATCATTTGTTGCCACTGATCTGGCTTACCGCGTCATCCATAACAAAGGCTACCCGGACGGATCAGCTATCCAGAAGCCTGGCGCAAATGTCATCTATGTTGATGGCGAAATGGTGCCGCAACTGCTCAACGAGCGCGCCGAGCAGTACGGCATGGACAAAGGCAAGCTGTTCATGCTCCTGGCTGACCCCGGTGAGATGCTCGATTTGGGCGACTCGCGCTATCAGGACCGCCTGACCGAAATGGTTGAGCTTCTCAAGCCGGAGTTGATTGTCATCGATTCGCTTTCGTCCATCCATTCGAGCGGCCAGAACGGGGTCGAGGACGTGCGCGCCCTGATTGGGTATATGACCCGACTGGTCTCGGCGGCCAACTGCGCCCTGGTGCTGATTCACCATATTCGCAAGACCAATAACGGCCAGCGCATGTTGAGCGCAGACTTCGGCATGGAAGACCTTTCCGGCTCTGGTTACATTACCCAGGCCGCCCGGGTGGTGCTGGGATTGCGGATTGTCCAGACCGGGCCGGAATTCGACCCCAACGGGCCGCGCGAGTTCAAGATGTTGAAAAACAACCTGGGGACAGTCCCTGCCCCGCTCGGTTTTTCCTTCGCGCCGCTGCACCCCAAGGGCGTGATGCTCAAGTGGCAGCAGGCAGCCCCGCAGGTCTATCGCGAACCGACCAAACTGGATGATTGCAAGGATTGGCTCGAAGACCTGTTGCGTGTTCGCCTGGAGGGGATGCGCCCAAAAGAAGTCGAAGAACTCGGTCTGGAGATGGGCTTCAAGCGCGGCATGATTCACGCCGCTCGCAAAGAACTAAAACGGCATGTCAGGAACTCCGCCGGACGCCAGGCTCCCAACAACCTGTGGGTTTGGTCTGACCAATTTCTGTTCGATACTGACGAAGACGAGTAACTATCCGAACTGTTCGAACTGTTTGGTCACTTTAAGACACCCCTGCCGAAATCCCGCCGAACAGTTCGGACAGTTCGAACAGTTCATACAGTTGAAAGGAATAACCATGCAAAACCTTGAAGAAATCCGCCAACGTGTTTCACTGACCACCCTTGCCAAATCCGCCGGAGCCGAATTCGACAGCCGCATGCGCAGCTTCTGCCCACTGCCCGGTCACAAAGGCGACCGCAGCAGCCGCGCCTTTTCAATCTATGACAATGGCCGCCGCTGGAAGTGCCACTCGTCCTGCCCGTCAGATGCCAGCGGCGGGGACGTGATTGCGTTCTACATGGCCTGGAAGGAGGTTGATTTCAAGACCGCCATTCAGGAATTGGGCGGGGACTCCCCGGAATGCGCCACACCCGCGCCTGCTCCAATTTCGACGCCCGTTGCTGCGCCGCAGCCGCCCGCCCCAACCTGGCGCACCCGCGCCGAGCAGTTCATCGCATGGACGCAGGCTAATCTCGAACAACATCCCGGCGCGCTGGCCTATCTGGAAAAAGAGCGCGGTCTCTCGCCTGAAACCATCCACGCCTTTCGCCTGGGCTACAACCCGACCAATTTGTACGACGACCCGGCCCGCTGGGGTTTGGATGGCAAGAAAATCTGGCTGCCGCGTGGCATCGTCATCCCCGGGTTTTGGCAGAAGGAACCCAGCTACGTCAAAATCCGCCGTCCGCTGGCCGGGGACGCGCTCGGCGATTACATCGGCGCGTGGACGCCAAAAGATGGCCTGGCCGATGTCAAGTTCGGCGGGCCGCGCGGCGGGGTGTCCTGCCTATTCCGCCTGGAGTTGCTCGGCCACCTGCCGGTGTTGTTTTTGGTGGAAGGCGAGTGGGACGCCATGCTGGCCTGGGAGTATGCTCCCGACCTGTGTGACGCCGCCACCCTGGGCGGGGCTGGGGCCAAACTCGATTTGCTCGACCTATCCCTGCTGACCCGCTACGCCGCCATCATCGCCGTTTACGATAATGACGCTGCTGGCGACAAAGGCCGCACTTACCTGGCTGAATTGCAGAAGAAGATTCCGCGTATTCGGATTGTTCCGCCCCCCGCCCATGACCTGACCGATTTCTGGAAATCCGGTGGTGCATTACGCACCTGGCTGGCCGGACAGGTCGCTGATGCGCTCCAGCCGGCTGTCACAACAGCCTGTCCACAGGATTGGCAAAAGGTGGCTGCGCTGGCGAGAACAGAAAGCCGCACCAGCACCAGCCTTGCAATCTGGTAAGGTTTGTTACCCGACAGCATTTTTTGCTTGGTCGTGGTACGATGTTTTTTACATTTCCCGCAGCAGAGTCTGCCGGATATATTCGCCCTTCAAGGGCCACACGTTTGATAGCACCACCCAACGATAGACTCATATTTCAACGTCTGCAACACAACACTAGGAGCCCGACGAGTGAAATGAACGGTCTATTTTTGTTTTAATTGTCCGATTCGCTCGTCATAGCAGCCCGTAATCCTACGTCTTGGGAGGCTGCAACTCCGCTGGCGATCGGACTGGCCCAAGGGGGCCATCGCGGGCGAAAACAACTCCCCCTTACTTCCGCCCCCAGTACGAACGGGAGCGACTGGCTCAACGTGTTTTTTTGACCATGATTTTTAAATAGAAACGTGTAGAAACGGGAAAATGCCTGAGAATGGAGTGTATCTAAATGTCTAAAAAATGTTTGTCCTTGCGTGGTTCGATTGTGTACCAGGTATCCCAGGCCCTGAAAAGCCTGAAAATGAGTCCTGCTGAAATCCAGGCCTACAAAATCAAGCACAATGTTGATTCCGTCAAAAAGCACATGCGACCCAACGGCGACCCAACCGCCCAACTGCCGAAAATCCCGGGTGAGGGAACCTTTGATACCTATTTCGATACGTGTGTGCCATTCCTGGAGAACGCGCGCGAACTGACTGGTCTCAAGCTTTTGAAGGACTTGCTCAACCTCAAGATTTTGAAACTCACCTTCGATGAGTTTTACCGCCACCAGGCGCCCGCGACCCATCGCAAGCGCATGTCTGCGCTTAACAAACTGTACCTGTGTTGCATCGAGGAAGGCTACATCGACGGCGACCCCCACAACCCGGACGAACTACCAGTTACCCCGGAGCTGCGCCAACATATCAAGTCATATCGCGAGGATTTTGACGTGCGCAAGCCCAGGTTTGGCTACAACCCCGAAGACGCCGAGCTCATCCTGGAGACGATGCAGGAGCGCGATTCTCCGTTTGCCCTGGCCGTTGAAGTTGCCTTGCGAACGGGGCTGCGGATAGACGAGATAGCCATGTTGCGCGGCAACCAGGTCGACAAGGCAGCGGGTGTGCTGCACATCAAAGGCAAGGGCGGGTTGCGGCGGGATGTGCCACTGCGCCCTGAGCTGGCCGAGAAATTGAACCCGTCGCTGGAATACCTGTTTGGCCCCAACCAATCCTGGAAGGATGCTTTTGGTTATGAAGTCTTCAAGACCACCGAAGATCTGGGCATTAGCGCCAGCGGCGTTCACCGCTTCCGCTCGAACTACGCCCAGGCACGCTACAACGAGATGATTGCCGAAGGGAAAACCGACCGGGAGGCACGTTTGCAGGTTGCCCGCGAACTGGGCCACCGGCGGATTAGCGTAACGTATTCCTACATTCCAAAGGAGTAGCCATCGGCGAAAAGCGCTACCAGGTGCAGGTGGTGGAGATTGGCCCGAAGCCCAAGGGGGAGAAGTAGTCCCGGTTTCGTTGGCCTGAATACTGCGCGGGGTTGCCCAAAGATTTGGGCAACCCCGCGCAGTGGTTTCTGGGAGGCTGGGCGTCTATTTTTAGATTGTCAGGATTGCAATCGGCGTTTTAGCTCTTGCAAGTGCTCAAGAATGTCAGGATTGAAATCATACTGGCTCGCAAGGGGTAAAGCGTCCCTAACCATGCGTTCAAATTCATCCATGTTGATACGCCCGGACTGAATCAGGAAAACAATATCTTCCAAATCAGTATCAACCCCACGATCCAGTTTGCTCAAGGCGATACTGTATGGGTCAGCAACATAGATTTCGAGATTGCCAAATTCGCCGATGCGAATAGCGCGCCCCTCGCTTCCCTGGGGTAATGGAACAAAGCGGTCGAGTGGCACAGGCTCAATGAAAATTTTCAATTCCCGTGCTATTTGCAAGATGGATTGGTGCAGCGGACTGGGGTGAACATCATCGCCCCAAAAATCAATGTCGATCGTCAGACGCGGGCTACCGAGCAGTGCTAACGCACTCCCACCCACCAGAGTTAGGGTTGAGCCAGGCGGAACATGTGCGCCCAAGTTTTGCAAGATGGCTTCGATTTCGACGTTATCCATGTGTCATACCTTTTGATATTCCAATCCCTTGCGCCAGACTTGGGCAGCGTGTTGGTACGTGCCAAGCCAGTTCGTGAACGAACCGCTCAACTCTTTGTGGCGTTGTGCCAGCGCGAGCAGGTTTTTGTCCGGGTCTTCAACCGACTCCAGTCCCAAATCTTTTGAAAAATGGTCTGGGAGTGAAACACCACTAGAATGGTATTTTCTCTGAAACCAGACTGCTGCGCTGTAATAGCATTGCAGTGTTAACCGGGCTGCCGGGCTGAGTCTTCCAGCGACGGCGCGGGCAAATTCTGCGTATTCGGGATGTTCCAGGAACAGGGGAATCAGGGACAGGCGCAGGCGTGCTTCTTCGCTCCTCGCAAGCGCGGCAACCAGGCGGGCAGGCTGCCGATGCAGAGTATCGTCCGCGCCACTGCCGCCCAGGATGAAATTGACTCCCAACGCGTTCAGGGCGTTTGCAAGTTGGTTGCCGGTTGTTGTATCAGGCTGTCTCATAAGGTCATTTTACCGTAATTTTTAATCGCCAAAACGCATGGAGGCAATGGCGTTGTCAAAGAGTTCAAAGTAACCCAGGATTTGGGCATTAGCGCCAGCGGCATCCATCGTTTTCGCTCGAACTATGCCCCGGAGAAATACCGCAAGTTGCGCGCCGAAGGCAAGTCCAAACGCCAGGCCAAGCAGGAAGTCTCGCAAAGCTTGGGCCACAATCGCGTCAATGTTCTCAAAAGTTACATTGCAGCGGATGAGTAAATAACACCAGCGGCAGCCAGGAGGGAAAGTCTGGCTGCCGCTGGTGTTATTTAGGGGGATTCGTCTCAAAAGATATTTGGAAATCAAATACGGTTATGCCTCAAAATGCTGGTGGCTTTTTCGGCGCAGCCAATCGGAGCCAATTACAAGGACCAGGGAGAACAGACCGAGCATTAGTGCGGCGCTGTATGCGCCAATGTAATGACGCTCTTCCAGGGCATGATAAATGAACAGGGTGGTGGTCATCATTTTGCCTTGTGCGGCCCCGCCAATGACCAGTACAGCCCCAAATTCTCCGAGCGCGCGCGCGAAAGTCAGGGTAATTCCGTAGACCATGCCCCAACGCAAGGCCGGGAAGGTCACCCGCCAGAAGGTTTGCCATGCGCTTGCGCCCAAGGTTGCCGCCGCTTTTTCCTGACGGATATCAAAGGCCTCCAATACGGGGACGAGTTCACGAACGATGAACGGCAGGGTGACAAACAGGGTTGCCATCACGATTCCCGGAAAGGCAAAAGCAACCCGTATTCCAGCAGATTCAAGAAACGGGGCCAGCAAACTGTTGCGCCCAAACAGCAAAAGCAGCATGTACCCGGCCACAACTGCCGAGATGGCAAAGGGCATGTCAATCAGTCCGTTGAGAAAATCCCGACCTGGAAAGCGGTGGCGCACCATCACCCAGGCGACGACCGTACCAAAGACCGAATGAACAAGCACCACAATCAGGGCTATCCAGAGCGTGTTCCAGAATGCGTTCAGGGTGAGCGGGTCTGAAAGGGCTGAGAATACTGCACCTGCGCCCCTTTCAAACGCGCTGGAGGTCAAGGCGACCAGTGGGGCGATTATCAGGAAGGCAACGTACCCAACGACAACCGCTATTAAAGTCCACCCGACCCATTTTTTTCTTAAGTTGTCCAGCCATGCCCGGCGTGGATATTCGGTAACAGTCAGGTTGGTCATGCGGCCTCCTTTTCAGGACTCGCCTGGGACCATTTTCTTAGGAAATTAACCATCATCATCAGCCCAAATGCAATTGCGACCATGACAATCGAGACAGCACTGGCGCCAAGCCGATTCTCTGATTCGACCTCCCCAAATACATAGACTGCCGCTGTCTGCGAAACAAGCGGAATATTCCCCGCCACGATGACGATGGCGCCAAATTCGCCAATCGAGCGCGCAAAGCTGAGCAAAGCGCCGGTCAGGATGGGCAAAGTCAGTGGGGGCAGGATAATGCGCCAGAAAATTGTCCATTCGCTGGCCCCCAGGGTGGATGCGGCATATTCAGGGGCACGGTCCATTTCCAAAAGAACAGGCTGGACAGAACGGACAATAAAAGGAAAGGTGATGAACAACAAAGCAAGAATGATGCCCGTCGGCGCAAAAATGACCGAGAAGTCGAACTGATTTTTCAGCCACGCGCCAAGCGCCTGCTGGGGGCCAAAGAGAAGCACCAGCATGACCCCGGTCACCAGGGTTGGGATGGCCAGCGGCAGGTCGATGATGGCATTCAGGAGTGCCTTGCCTGGAAATTCATAGCGCACCAACACGAAGGCTGTCAATGTCCCCATGATGGTGTTGATGACCACCATCAGCGCCGATGTCCATAGGGTCAGCATCAAGGCGTGCCAGGCGATGGGAAGCGTAACCTGCCGCCAGAGTTCAGCTAGCCCGTCGCGCGTTCCATCCTGCACAATGACCAGCAGGGGGATGATGAGCATGACAGACAGGTACGAAATCGCCACCGAGCGAATTCCCCAGCGTCCCCAGGGCAAATTTCTCTTGGTTTTGTTTTCTTCGGATGTTTTTGTAGGAGTTTTCATCGAATTTTATGTGGCGGCTGTCACGCAAGTGGGCTGGTGACAGCCGCCTAGAATTTGAAGTTGATTATTCTATTCGCTGATTTGAATGCCCTGGGCCTGGGAAAGAATTTGGAAGAAGATTCCATTCTCGCCAAAGTGGGTGGGGGTGGCTTCAAGCCAGCCGCCAAAATGGGCGATGGTGAACAGGTCGGGAATCAGGGGGTAGGTGTCGGCGGTTGCCTGCGCTACCACCGGGTCGGGAGAGCGCAAACCATATTTGGCAAAAATTTGCTGCGCTTCGGCGCTAAAGAGAAAGTTCAGGAAGGCTTCGGCTACTTCGCGCGTGCCATGCTTGTCTGCGTAGGTGTCCAAAATTGCAATTGGATTGTCAATCTGCATGGTGGAAGTGGGCAGCACCAGTTCGTATTTCTGACCCGACTGCCGGCCAACCAGCACTTCATTCTCGTAGGTAATGGCGACATCGCCGATGCCTTTCTCAAAGTTCACAATCGAATCGCGGGCCGATTTGTCCATAACGGTTACGTTATTCAACACCGCCAGCAGGAATGCCTGCGCGCCAGAATCGTCTGCCGAATAGCCGGGCACATAGCCGCGCTGAGCCGCGCCATATAGCCCCAGGATGTTCCACATTGCGCCGCCGCTGGTCTTTGGGTTGGGGGTCAGGATTTGTAAACCGGGCTGTGCCAGGTCTGCCCAATCGCGGATGTTTTTCGGATTGCCTTCGCGCACCGCAAAAGCGACCACCGAAGTGCTGACCATGCCGCCAAAAGGTTTGGCGCGCCAATCATGGGTAATCAAGCCCGCATTCTCAAGGCGAATCACGTCCGCTTCCAGCGAGAGCGCCACGATATCGGCTTCGAAGCCTTCCAGTACCGCGCGGGATTGCGCGCCTGACCCCTGGTAGGATTCTTCAAAGACAACGGTTTGCCCGGTCTTTTCCTTCCATTGCTGCTGGAAAATGGGAATCAGTTCGCGGTAGGCTTCGCGCGGGGTGGTGTAGGCGGCGAGAACCAGTTTTACTTCTTCGCCTTCAGATGAAGACCCGCCCGGTGAGCAGGCCGTTACCAGCAAGACAACCAGTACGAGTAAAAGCAGTAATTTTGAGTGAAGTTTTGTAGTCATAGTTTTTCCTTTTTTTTTGAATTTGGAACACCGGTTAATCAAATACCGCCGTGTTTTTGTGATAATGCGACCGGACAATCAGGAGCGAGCAATTTTCCGCTTCTTTTGCTACGTCTTCGATAACGCCGCTTAAGGCAATCCGTCTGCCTGGCTGGGGTAATGGCACGCCCATGATGACCAAGTCAAATTGACCTTCCTTAATTTCGTGGAGAATTTCTTGCTGAGCATTTCCTTGCCGCAGTTTGGACTGCGCGTTCACGCCAAACATTTCCAACGTGTGTACGCCGCCTGCCAGGAAACGTTCAATTTGGCTGGTTTGCTGGTCTGTGCCTGGTGCTTTATTAAGCACGGTGAGCAAGGTGGCGCTGGCGCCAAAATGGCGCAGGAAACGCCCCGCAAACAAGACATCGTCCTTGCCAGGTTCCCCGCTGGCGACACAGACCAGGGCTTTTTCAAGTCGCGCGCCGGGGTGCGCCGCCAACAGCAAGTGATGGTCGCCGAGTTGTAAGACTTGCTCAGCAAGCGACATTCCTTCCATCGGACGCCAGCCGAGAATCACCAAGTCGACCGGGTTTGCCTCGACCGATTTTGCAATCGAAACCGGGGCCGGGGCCGGGTCGGTTCGAACCTCGATGGAGGCCATGCCGCTCCCGATTTGTTTGCGGGCATCCTGTAAATAAGCATCCAATAAGGATTGTTCCTTGCCGACGCCAAGCAGGGTCATGCGGGCATGCGCCATGCGCGCCAGGTATCCGCCCAAGCTGACAGCGGACTGGCTGCGCAGAGAGCCATCGGTGGTCACCAAAAAGTTCAGCCCTGGATGAGATAAGGCATGCAATCGCCGAATCCCGACCCACGCTTTTTGATTAACGCCTAGTGGAAAAGCCCTGGACTGTTCGGGTGGGCGGCTGGCGTCAATGATGATGTTTGGATTGCCAAATGGCACAACCGGCGCAATGGCGCGCACACCCGATATGGATGGCAGTTCAAGGCGGATATGTTCGGTCGGGCCGTTGAAGCCCAGGCTGGTAACCGTGCCTTGCCCCAGTGGCGTACAGCCCAGGTCATCTTTATTTGCGGCAAGGGCAATGTCTTCTGGACGGAAGACCACCTGCGCCCGCCCGTCCGGGCTAAATTTGGCGGCATCATCGGTAAGGGTGAAAATGTGCGGCCCAATTTGAATTTGCTCGCCTTTGGTTTGCCCTAAAAGAATATTAGCGCTGCCGAGGAAGGAGGCCACAAACTCTGTCTGTGGCCGCTGGTATAAATCCTGCGGTGTGCCGACTTCTATCAAGCGGCCATAACTCATGACGCCAATCCGGTCAGCCAGGTCAAAGGCTTCTTCCTGGTCGTGTGTGACCAGAATCGCCGCCACCCCCAACTCGCGCTGGATGGCTTTCAGCGAGCGGCGCAACTCGATGCGGATTTTGGCGTCCAGCGCGCCGAGGGGTTCATCGAGCAGGAGTACGTCGGGCTCCAATGCCAGGGCGCGCGCCAGGGCAACGCGTTGTTGCTGTCCGCCGGAGAGTTGACGCGGCAACCGGTTGCCCAAACCAACCAGCCCCACCAGTTCCAGCAATTCATCCCGCTTGCGTTGGCGAACTTTTTTTTCGACCTTGCGCACCTGAAGCCCGAACTCGATATTTTCGGCAATGGTCATGTATTCAAAGAGCGCGTAGTTTTGAAAGACAAACCCGGTGTTGCGCTTTTGGGGTGGCAGGTGTGAGACTTCGCGCTCATGCAGCAGGATGCGGCCTGAATCCGACGCCACCAGCCCGGCGATGATGTTCAGGACGGTGGTTTTTCCGCTGCCGCTGGAGCCGAGCAACACAAAAAATTCCCCGTCTTTGACCTCCAGGGATACATCATTGACAACGGTAAGTTGGCCGTAGCGCTTGGTAACATTTTCGAGCAGGATTGACATGTTCACCTCTTGGTTTCGTATGCGCCAAAAGATAACAGCCCGGCGTGACCAGGGCTGTGATAAGCGCGTGACAATCCTGTGACAGTTTGGCCCCCATACCCCTGCCCCTGCCCGTTGGGCAAGGAGAATCCGCGAAAGGCTATTTAGGCGGATTCATGCTGCCCAAATAGCCTTTCGTACTCGCCTTTTCGCTTCTTTACGAGATTTTCAGGGTGTACCCTACGCCCGGAATATTGTGAACATAGCGCGGTGTGGATGGCTCAGTCTCCACTTTGGCGCGCAGCCGGCGCACCAGTTGCCGCAGCATCTCAGAACTGCCTCCCCCGGCGCCCCAGATGTCGCTAATCAGGTCGTCGATGGTCAGCACCTGCCCTTCGTTCAGCATCAGGGATTCCAACAAACGGCTTTCCAGGGATGTCAGCGAGGTAATTTCCCCATTCTCGAGCTGTACTTCGCGCAGTTTGGGGTTGAATTCCAGTCCTGGCACTGCCAGGGTTGCCGGACGCGCGCTTCCCCTGGTACTGGTGCGCCGCAAGACAGCCTGGATGCGCGCCACCAACTGGCGCGGGCTGAAAGGCTTGAGGATGTAATCATCTGCCCCGGCTTCCAGGCCCTTGACAATGTCGTCTTCCTCGCCGCGTACCGTGAGCAAGATAATGGGAAGGTCTGATTCCCGGCGGATGCGCTGGCAGATGGCAAAACCATCTTTCAGGTCGGGCGTGACGGGCAAGTTGATGTCCAACAAAATCAGACCGGGCTGGTCTTCCTGCCAGCGTCGCAGGGCGCTGGCGGCGTCGTTTGCCATCACGGCTTCATACCCGGCGCGGCGCACCGTGAATAGTATCAGGTCGGCAACGACGCGGTCATCTTCCACTACCAGGATTTTCATCTTATTGTGATTCTCCGTCTAGAGGGATGGTGAACCAGAAAGTCGTGCCGCCAGCCTGCCGGGATTTTACGCCAACCTGCCCGCGCTGGGCCTCCACAATTGCTTTCACAACCGACAGGCCCAGCCCCAACCCCTGGCGGGCGCGTTCAGCCTGGGCATCCAGGTGTGAAAAACGCTGGAAAAGACTCTCGCGTATCCCTGCCGGAATGCCAGCGCCCTCATCGCTAACCTCGACAAGTAAATGACTGCCTTCAATGGCATGCGCAACTACAATCGCGCCGCCATCTGGGCTGTGTTTGATGGCGTTGGAAACCAGGTTCACCAGCACCTGGACGGTGCGCCGCGGGTCTGCGCTGACGACCAGCGATTCGACCACGGGAAGAAATTCCAGCCGCAGATTGTATTTTTCGGCCAACGCCCGGGTCATGGCCTGGGTGTCTTCGAGGATTGTCCCGAACCAGACAGGTTGGATAGACACCTTGAACCGTCCGGCTTCGATGCTGGCCGCTTCAATCAGGTTATCAATCAACGTTTGCAGGTTGATGATACCCAAATTCAACGACACTAACAACTCCTCGATTTCGACGCGGGTCAGGTTCGACAGGTTATCTATCAGTAACTCGGCAGAAGCGCCCAGGGCCGAAAGCGGGGTGCGAAATTCGTGGGTGATGTTCGCCATAAAATCGCCCAGCAGGCGGTGGACGTACTCCTCGTTTGATACATCCCGAATCACCAGGGCGCGATTGGCATTGCTGGCAATGGGAGGCAAAAAGGTTGCAGTGGAAACGGAGAGCAATCGCTCTTGTCCGCTTGCCAGCCTGATGGATATTCTCACTTGCTGACCCGCTTCCGGCAATTGGCTGCTAAAAGAAACTTCTTCCTCGCCAGTGACAAAAACAGCATCCGTTTTTTGCCCGACAATTTGGTCGGGCGCGGCCTCCAAAATCTTGCCGACGCCGGCGCTGGCAAAGGTGATGTAGTTTTTGCTATCCAGGGTCAGCGTTCCTTCCACGATGGAGTTGAGAAGGTGCTCGATCCAGGCTTTTTCGGCTTGCAGTTGCCGGAGCGAATGTTGGAGCGCGACACGCGCATCCTCGAGGGTGTTTGCCAGTTGGTCGATTTCCAGCACGGAGGATTGGGCGTTTACTGGCGCGTCGAGATTTCCCTGCCTGAACTTCTGGGCCGCATTGGCAAGTTTTGCAATCGGGCCGCTGATGCGCTGCGATTGCCATGCCCCCAGGCCCGATGCGATCAGCACAATGAAGACAACTCCCAGCGTGAGCGAGTCGGTCAGGTTTTGTTGAACGGCGATTTGCTCATCGATGTTGAGCGCGCTGATAAGGTGAATGTCCAGCGCGGGGTCAAGGATTGTTTCAGCAACAAGATAGCGATGCGAATTGATTTCAATCGCCTTTTGCTGTATCGATGCGCCAAAAGGCTGGCGCGCATGACTCAATAACGCTGCCGCCGAGGTCTCCATCAGGGCTGAATCGCTGGCATTAACCACCTTGTTCTGTTGGATGAGAAAATAGGTCAATCCTGTTTCGCTTTGTAACATCGAAAGCGTTGCAGACGTCCTTTTGCCAACAATGACCCTGTCATCGGGCTGCTGTGAAAGTTCCAGGTCGACAGTCGTGTAAAGGTAAAAAATATTCCCCGATGCAGAAATGGCGTAGCCGGTTTGTGAATGTTTGGAACACAGGCCGGCAGGCGGTTCGCTTTGGTTGAATATGGCTCTTTCTTCATCCCCAACACAAACCAGGAGGATGTCCAGGTTTGAGCCTTGTCCCAGGGTGGCAAAGTAATCCGGGAAGGTGACCATTTCCTGCTCATCCAATAAGCGGATAAGGGTGGGGCGTTGCGAAATCAGCAGCGCCAGGTTTTGCAAATCGGTCTGTTCATTTTCGAGGAAAGCGCGCGTGGTCAGGGTTGCCTGTTCCAACAGTCGTTGGGCCTGCAAAGAGGCCTGCCGGTTGATAATCAGGATGGCGGGCACACCAATCGTCAGCCCAATCCCCAGCGCGCTCACCAGAAAGGTCAATATCAATTGGGTTCGCAATTTCTGCAATTTTTTTTCTTTGCGCATGGGCGTATTCTATCAGTTTCCTTCCCGTTGGGTGACAACGCACCTGCAAGCCAAAATTCTGTCACAGGTTTGTCACAGCCCTATCACGCAAGCTATCACACCGATTCGGTATAGTAAGGTATGGACAAAACCACTTCCCATCTACTGAATGACCGCCGGTTTCGCCTTATATTCTGGGGCGCTGCTGCGGCCCTGGTTATCGCGCTTTCCTACACTGGTTGGGTTGTTTTTGGGGGTGAGCGCATGCCTGTCCGGTTGGTTGTGTACGCCTCCAGTGTGCAGCAGGAAGCGCTTACGCAGGGGATTTTTCCGGCTTTTAAAGATAAATGGCAGGCTGCAACCGGGCGTGACTTGACCATTGAAGGCGTTTTTGACTCATCCGAAGCGCTGGCCCGGCAAATCAATCTCGGCGCTGCTGCCGATATTGCCATTTTCACGCACACTCAGCCGGTAACAACGCTCAGGTTTGGAAGACAGATTAACAGGAATGCCCAGCCGACCGTCATCGGGTGTACACCAATGGTTATTGTCACCCGGCCCGGCAACCCGAAAAGCATTGCCGAATTTTCAGATTTATCACAGCCCGGCCTGAATCTCATCCATGCTGACCCGGCAGATTCGGGCTTTGGGCAATGGGCTTTGCTGGCCGAGTATGGAAGCGCTTTTGTGGAAAGCCAGGATGCGCAAATGGCCGAGCAGAAATTGATGGAAATTTGGCGAAATGTTCGCGTGATAACCCCCTCTGCCCGAACAGCAATGACTCTCTTTGAGTTGGGGGCGGGCGATGCGCTTGTCACCTGTGAGCAGGATGCGCGCCTGGCTATCGACCGGGGCGCTGACCTTGAGATTGTTGTGCCGTCTACATCAGTTTTTGCCCAACCGGTTGCAATACTGATTGACAGCAACATCAGCCGCAATGAGCGCGAAGCCGCCGAGGCCTTTCTTGAATTTCTGGTAAGCCATGAAGCGCGGCAGATATTCGCTTCTTATTACTTGTATGCTTGGGATGATGTGTGCCAGGCATTTCCTGGCATCACCAACACTTTCACCGTCGACGACATGGGTGGCTGGAATGAAGTGTTTAGAAACATATGGCAGAAAAAGATTGAACCGTTCATCGAAGCGGATATTACCCCCAGCCAACTGGACGTAAGGCATTAGGAATGTTTCGGGCCATAATCGCATCAAATCAATGTCATCAAGAGTTACATCGCGGCGGATGAGTAAATAGCGTCAGCGGCAGCCAGGAGGGGAAAGTCTGGCTGCCGCTGTTTTCTGCTGTGATATACTTACAGCGTAAGCACACCAGAAGCGAGGTTTCCTATGCTACGAAAAATATTTAAGACCGGTAACAGTATGGTGGTTTCCCTACCCCGCGAAATCCTTGAGCCGTTGGGCGTTTCGGACGGCTCGGACGTTTCGGTGGAATTGGAAGACGGCAAGATTATCATCCGCCCTATGAAACAAAACGTGCCAGGCGTGGATGAAGAATTTGCGCGCCAGGTGGCGGAGTTTATTGACGAGTACCGCCCGGCCCTGGAGGCTTTGGCGAAGTGAAATACCTGACTCCGGAGCAAGTGCTTTTCATCCATGCCCGCCTGGTGACTGAAACCGGCGGCGCCCACGGTGTCCGTGACCTGGGACTGCTGCTCTCGGCGCTGGCCCGCCCGCAGGCCACTTTTGATGGCCAGGATCTGTACCCCGATCTATTCCACAAAGCTGGTGCGTTGATGGAGTCGCTCCTGCAAAATCATCCCTTTGTGGATGGCAACAAGCGTACTGCGATCACGTCTGCTGCGATGTTCTTGCGCATGAATGGCTATCGCCTGAAAGCCAGCAATGCTGAGTTGGAGCAGCTCACCTTTGCCGCGCTTATAGAGCACCTGCCCGTAGAGACGCTGGCTGAATGGTTCGAAGGGCATGTTATCAAGGGCTAGTCAGTGGCTTGCGGAACCATGCTCAAGGCTAATTCGGGCGGGCAGTTCCTAACTCATAAAATTTGCTTCCTCCCCCAAGTGGCGGAGGACAATTCTCCCCGGTCGATGGATGTGACCGGGGAGTATCTGTTGTAGCATGAGGGTATGACCCGCGTATATTTAGCTGATTCCTTAGTCGATGAACGTTCAGCGTTGCGGCTGGTGCTTTTGGATTTGAAGATGAAGGTAGTTGGTGAAGCTGCAGACTGGCCCACCACGTTAGCCGATGCACCGGCAACCCGCCTGGACATGCTGTTAATTGACTGGGATCTGCTGCCAATCGATTTGGAAATGCAGGCTTTGGCAAAACTGCGAGCGGCCTGTCCTAACACAATCGTTGTAGTTCTGATCAGTCTCCGTCATGCTCGTCAGAAAGCCGCGCTCTCGGCTGGCGCGGATGCGTTTATCAGTAAAAGTGAGTCGCCTGAGCGCGTGGCTTTACACCTGCGTCTCGCAGCCGCCAGGGTTCAGGCCATTTGAAGTCATCGGGTTGAAAGAGTTTATAGCGGATACGAACAAAGCTTTCCCGGCAGATGTGGCCGAGCAATTGAGCGCACCAAGCATGGCCGGATATAACCTGGTATCAAAAGCAGGCTGGAGGCTGTATCCAGCCTGCTTTTGTTTTTTCACTCAGCTAACGGCGATTTATGAAAATAAGGGTTGAATAAAAACGGGTTTCGCAAGGAGGCCCGTTTGTTTTACTTCAGTTCCCTGGCATCCGTGACCACCCGGTAATCCACTCCCAATGTCTCCCGGAAATGCCGTTCGCCGCAGCGGATCTTGCGGGCTTCATCGAGCCGCAACTCTGCCAGATCGGTGGTGTCTTTTGTCTCGCGCACCAGGTAGAGCAGTTCTTCGCCGGTCGGCTTGCCAAATTCATCCCGCGGCTCAAGGACGATGGCCCAATCCGGGTTGTACTCGCCCACCGGCGTGGGGACGGTGAACCAGCCGGGTAACTTGACGTACAGCTTCACATCCTCGCGGCGTTCCAGACCTTCCACGAAAGCCTTTTCGACCCCGGACTCGTAGACCACATAGTCATAAACCGAATGCGCGGCCGGCACCAGGTTGTCAGACCAGCCGGGGATGTCTTCGAATTGGGTCATCTCGAACCACTGATCGAGCTTTTCATACTGGATGCCATCGACCAACTGGTCGGCCAATTTTGCCTTGATGATGCGGGCGGCAACAGTGGCATATTCGAATGGGTTCTTGAGCGCCGCTGCCTGGGTTTTTGGGCTGGCCTGCTTGAAAATTTCGAGCAGGGTGCTGCGGGTCAAACGCACCGGAGGCGAGGTGCGCTCCAGCAGGGTCGAAAGCACCTCGACCAGGTTGGGGAAGGGTTGCGCTTCGGGGGTATAGGGCGTGCCGCGTTCGGCCACCTGGACCGCTACGAAGGCCTCGCCTTCGGTCTCGACTTTCGCCTTGCGGATTTCGACACGTGGCGGACGGATCTCGGCCTGGTTTAACTCTTTCAGCACATCGGCAAGCAGTTGGGGTGTATCGATGTGTACGGCATAACGGGTTTTATGCTTGATGCGTTCCCAAAGCTGCTTGAATTCAGGTTTGAGCAGGTATTCCTTGCGCAAGCTGGCCAGGCCGCGCTCGCGGGCATTGGCCGGGCGGGGAGGCAGACCCTCGCGCCCAAACTCGCCTTCGATTTCCGACTGGTATTGGCCAACGTAACGTTCATAACTTTCGTTGGCGACCACCGTCAGCACGTTGACCTGCTCATCGCGCACCCGGTCGCCGTCCTGGTTGACGGCCAGGCGCACGCCGCGCCCGATCTCCTGGCGTTTCTTGACCTCGGACGTGGTTTGGTTTAGAGTGCAGATCTGGAAAACATTGGGGTTATCCCAGCCTTCGCGCAAGGCAGAATGGGAAAAGATGAAACTGGTCGGCTCGTCGAAAGAGAGCAGGCGTTCCTTGTCTTTCATAATCAGATCGTAGGTTTCGCGATCCTTCTCCGATTCGCCGGTCTTGCTGTCTTCGTAGATGACCTGACCTTCTTTGGTTTTCCGGGAGGCAAAATAGGCAGCCTGGACGCTTTCGAGAGGCACATCTTTCCAGTCGGGGAAGGCCGGACGCAGGTCCAAGTAGGCACGCTCGAACAGGCGGCGGATCAGGCCGTCGGCCAGGGCGTAGTTGTCCACCCGGTCGATGAAGAAGAGCGAGAGCACCTTGATGCCGCGTTCGCGCAGGCGGGTTTGCTTGCGGAAGTGTTCGCCCAAGGTGTAGCGGATTTGGGCGTCGAAGAGAACTTCCTTATCTGCGCCGCGCGCTTCGCCTTGGTTGAGGCTCGTCCCGTTGCTGAAAAGCACACTCCCGGCCCCGGCGTCCAGCTCTTCGATGACGAAGGCGGCGTATTCGGGGCGGTTGGCTTTGGCTTCGAGCGATTCGCCGGGGCGGACAGTCACCACCTGTTCCTTGACCGTGCCATCCTTCATCAGCTTGTGAATGGCGATGCGGGCGGTGAGGGTCTTCTTCTCGCTGCGCACCTCGTCCAGGCGCAGGAAGGCCTGGTTCTCATCGGCGGCCTTCTCGACGCCAGCCACTTCGATGCGTTTGACCAGCCCCTGGCGGTAGGCTTCGGCGGGCGTCAGGCGGTAAACCAGGTTGTAGGGGTTGCGGTGGGTGGCCGAATAGCGCAAAGCAAAGAGCGGATCGAGGGCCGAGAGCGCGCGGATGCGCAGCTCGCTTTCCATGTTCTGCGGCTCGTCCAGAATCAGGATCGGGCGCGCGGCCTGCACCAGGTGGATGGGCGTTTCGCCCTGCAGCCGGTCGGTGGTCTGGTGGATGACATTGGATGCCTTGTTGAACGAGTCGATGGTCATAACCATGATCTCGACCCCGTCTGAAAGGGCAAACTGGCGCACCTGGCTCAGGTTGGCCGAGTCATAGATGTAATAACGACAGGGAACGTTATCATACAGTCCGCGCAGGTGGCTTTCGGTGATTTGCAAGGTTTTGAGCACGCCTTCGCGGATGGCGACCGAGGGTACGACCACGATGAACTTGCGCATTCCATAGCGGCGGTATAGCTCCAGTGCGGTACGCAGATAAACGTAGGTCTTGCCGGTACCGGTTTCCATCTCGACCGAAAAATTGGCGAAGCGGACGAATTTGCGGCCCGCGGCAGTTTCGATCTCGGCTTCGATCACCTGGAGTTCAGCATTTTGCGGCAGCCGGTTGGCTTCCTGAACCTGGCGCAGGTTGCGGGTTAAATCGGCTTCATCCAAATCGAGGCGGTTGGCTATGGCGGCCAGGTTGGCGCTGAGCGACAGGCGCAATTCGTTTTCGATGCGCGGCTGGCCTTCGAGCAGGCCGGCCACCGCCTGGACGGCATGGAGTTGGAACTCTTGGTTGGCGTCAAATTTGAATTGCATTTTCTACTTTTCTACTACTGGTTCAGGGGGCTCAATGTAGGGGATTTTTGCATAGTCACATTTATTTTGGAGATTAATATCCCTGGTTACTAATAAAACAGGCTTGCGAGGATTTTGCCGCATGATCTCAATGGATGACGCTAACAATTTATCATCGGAGTTATCTGATTTTAGCCAAGGCAGGGAGCGATTCATATCAGGTTCAAGAGCCGCTGCTGCAATCATGCTATGCCCTTTCACAATGGAGACACCTTCAAATATATCTCCGCGACTCCTGTATTCTTTATACTGTTTTGTTAGTGATATAGCTTTCTCGCGAACAGATTCATTCCGATGATTTATTTTTTGAAAATCAATTTCGGATACAACCGCAGGAACAAAAAACAAGACAAAGGAGTGTTTAAACTCAAATCTCCACTTATCAAGCTGATGGTTATAAAGTAGTGCGTTCGTGTCGGGAACTAAAATGATTTGTGTCAGCTCTGTATCGTACAGCCGTGCTATTAACGTCAAAAGGGACCTGTAAGTTTTTTCTCCAACACCATAGGCCTCCTGAGAAGTTGATAAATATGTTGCGCTATTCTGGTCAATAAGAGCAGTGATTGTTTTATTGGCTTGTTGTAGAGCATCAAGAGCATCAGAAGGCTGATTCAAAAGTAATACGCTCAAAGTTTCAAAAAGCCTCCTATAGTCTTCAAGTAACTTTGATTGAAGTCTCTGCCCCTCCAAATCTAACTGAGACCATTCGTGGTCTCCCGACATATTTAAAATGCGATGACCCATAAAATAAGCTGGGGGAGGAATATAAGGCTTCGATTTTCCCAATAAAAATAATTTAAGCAATGCGAGTTGCCGATTTACTTCAAGCTCCAGATTTTCAGTAACTGTTTTGATTTCTTTCATAGCTTTAGATCGTCTTCAACCGGCATTGCAGCGCCAGGTTGGCGGCGGCTTCATCATCCAGGGCGGCGTCGCGGCAGATGAACAGATCGTCCTTTTTCAGGTCGAGCGGGCGCAAGTTTTCCAAAACGATTTTCGCCGCCAGGGTAAGATAGAAAGCCTGGCCTTTGTCCGGGTCGCTGATGCGCCGAACGCCCTCGACCGTGGTTTCTTCAACGAGAACATTCAACCCGTAGCCTTCCTTCAAGGCCACTTCGTAGAGCACGTTTTCAGACTGCCAGCCCGCCACCAGCGGATCGTTGAACAGCTCAGCCTGGCGCACCAGACCTGTTGGGTCTTGGAGACCCGCAGGGTCTGCATCCCATTGTTTGTAATTGGATGTAGCCAGTTTGAAAACCTTGAAGCCCAGGTCTATGGGTTTATCGAGCGCCAGTTGCCCTTCGCGCTCCTTTTTTGCGCGGGCCACCACGCGCCGGATGCGCTCCTTGCCAATCTCGGCAATCGTGGAAAACTGCGGGTTGCCGGTGGGTTCAGGTAGTTGTACCAAGATGAAGCGCCGATCCCCGCCATCTTCTTTATTAAAATCATATACGGCATGAGCCGTACTTCCTGTTCCAGCAAAGAAATCCAATACTAGTGAATCGGTATTTGTAGCAATTTCTAACATTCGCTTTATTAATTGTGTAGGCTTGGGGGTAATGAAAAGATCTTCGCCACTGCCAGCGTCCATTATTTTGCTAAGTTCTTGTTTAGCATTCCTTGTGCTACCAACATCTTGCCACGGCCAATATGTTTGAGGAACAACCCCATCTCGAACATCAGAAAGGAAGCGTTTGATACCCGGTCGATTATTGCCAGATTGCCCCCACCAAATTCGATTTTCTTTATCAAGCTCATCAAAGCGCTCTTTACTCACTCGCCAATAACTACCAGCTGGCGGCCCTTGAATTACTTTCCCTGTTGGAGTTGTTATTGAGTATCTTCCTTGGGCGTAGTAATTTCGGGCAGCCAAGTCACTAAGGAGCCAAGATCCCCGTGGATCATTATCGGGATTTTTGTACCTAGCAACCATCTTTTCAGTTCTTTTTAACGGATTCGGCCTCCATACGTTAGCATTGCGAGCATATAGAACTATATAATCATGATCTTCGCTAAAATGAATAGCGGAATTTTTCGGACTATCCATTTTGTGCCAAATAATTGTGGTTATGAAATTTTCTTCCCCGAAAATTTCGTTCATCAGCAGGCGCAGGTTGTGCACCTCATGATCGTCGATGCTCACGAAGATCGCGCCATCCTCGCGAAGCAACTGTCGTGCCAAAAACAAGCGTGGGTACATCATCGAGAGCCAGGTCGAGTGGTAGCGCCCGCCGGTTTCGGGGTTCGAGGTCAGCAGGTTGCCGGCGCTGTCCTTTTGGCCGGTCAGTTGCAGGTAGGTCTCGAGCGGGTCGGCAAAGTTATCGGGGTAAACAAAGTCGTTGCCGGTGTTGTAGGGCGGGTCGATGTAAATCATCTTGACCCGTCCGAAGTAGGGCTTGTAGAGCAGCTTCAACACTTCCAGATTGTCGCCTTCGATGAACAGGTTCTGGGTGGCGTCGAAATCAAGCGACTCGTCCCTGGCCGGGGTCAGCGTGGCGCGCGAAGGCGTCTGCAACAGGCGGATCGCATCGCGTTTGCCGACCCAAGAGAACGAGTAACGCTCCGGGCGATCATCGATTAATTCGCCCAGCGAGGCCAGCAGTTTCTGCGAGTCAATCTTGCCTTCGCTAAAGGCTTGCGGCAGCAGCGTTCGCAGCGCTTCCAGTTGCTCAGCGGTTAGGGATGGGGTGGTCTTGTCAACGGGTTGTTTGGGCATGGCTGTCTTCCTGGGCAGGGTCTCCCCGCAAAGTTCAAAGGTATCAATAGTATACCCAATTCTTATTTGGTGGCGTGATTTTCTCCGCGTATTGGTTCATGCAATGCCAACCAAATTTTGCTCTCTCGTATGGCCTGCTCGGGCAGGTGGGTTGAACGCGCCCGAGCGGTGTGCATGCATTCCAGTAAACGATCATCACTGATATCTTTAACTGACAGCCCCAAGAAAGCCCGATAATCTTCTATATCCAGAGCAAAACAGAGAGACTCTCTTAAAGCCTTTTGCGCAAAATATTCATCACGGGATTCAGGCGCTCCCCAGGCATCTTCTGGTTTCTCACAAATGCCAAGAAAAACTGTATAGCCTGTTTCCACTTCTTGATATCCATATCGCGCCCGCTTAATCTGCCCGGCTTTGAATTGCTGCAAAATGCGACTGCGATTCCATACATCCTGGGCCTGTTCGGCAACTGTTGTTTCCTGGTAAAAAGCAGTCAAAGAAGTGATGCGGTGCCAGCCGGAATTCTCCCCCAGTATTTGTTCGAACCCAAAGTGATCGTAGGGCAAATTAAGAACGGCAGATAATTTTGTCGGGGTAAGAAAGCGCTCGTCTATGCGGAAAGTTTGCCCACTGCAAAACGATGTGAAGGTTTTATAAGTGGTCGGCTCTGCATCCAATTCAATGAAAATCTTGTAGGTGGGTTTCTTTGTTTCTAAAAGTGAAGGATTGACCCAGCAGGGCCCATTGCGTAGCTTTTCCTGGAGCCGGATATGTTCGGCTAAGATTTGTTCAAAGCTGGGGCTTGAAGGCTGCACTTCTGTTTCTGGTTGGTTTGCCAGGTCAACAATCTCTTTTTCTACCCACTCAATCGCCTCTTGAAATTTCTCCCAATATTTCAGCCTTCTGGGCAAGCCTGGTCTCTCTGCGCAGGCACACCATTGCCATTTTTCTTCTGGCAGGCAAACCTTGCCCGTGGTTGATTGATATTGGCAGTTCCAACGAGCTTCGCTTGTGTGTTGCCAGTTGAAGTTTCTGGCAGAAAAGTCAATTTCATCTTGTTCTATTCGGCGATGAGATTTCAGCACTGATTCCCAGAATCCTTTCATGACCAAATCGAATTGCAATCTTTCAAACTCAGCCATTTTGGTAATGGCCGCCTCATCGGCTTGAATTAGTTTAATCAGTTCGTTACCTGCAGATGGAGGCAAGTGCAACATTTCCTTGTAATAAGGTTTGGATGGGGGTTTTTCTAATTTTTCTTCTGACTCTGTTTTCTTTCGACGACCTCGACGAGCTATTTCTACGCTAAATTCCTGAACCAAGTGGGTGATGAAAACGCCTTCCGTTTTCCAAGCATCGGTGCAGAGGAGCCGATCCAGTAAATTCAACGCCGCGGAGCCGCCCAGGTGCTCGATTTTCTGGTCGAGATTGTTCCAGACAACCAAACCTGGTTCTTGAAAGGTTCTGAGTTGGTTTGAATTTAACCATTCCGGGCAGCCTGGCAAGTGATCCGCACTTCTCGCGCGATTGTAGACTTGCCCAGAATTAAAGCGCATTCCCCATGTCTGCTCAATGATTTCATTCACGGTAGCCTCGCTTTCTGATGTTAATTGATTATAGCCTCCCAGTTTCAGAATCAGTTTGGCGACGGAATTTTTCGTGTCTACACCCCTCAAATCAGGCCATTTCACGCAGGTTTTTAACTTTTGTGTGCGCACAATGCCTATTCTGTGAGCATATTTCACGGATAAGAGAGCGCTGAAAAATGCTGGGTGTTATCACGGGTATTCCCAAAAAATCTATGCTTTGTTATTGTGGAGCGGGGTATTGATAAATGGTGAGTTGTGAGGGTTATCTTCCCAGAATCAGCCTGCTTTGAATAAAGTAACAATTTCAAAATGTCAGATTAAGCACACAAATCCTGCTCAGAGGGCGCAGCTCGAAGTCGAGGGCACTTTGTGCTGGCAACGCCTTTCAGCCAGGCAGAATGCTGGACTAACCGTCAATATTCTCGTGATTAGATTTTGAACGTGGAAAGAATTATGACATATGTCACTATTTTGTCATACCCTATTGACATTTAATATTGATCCATGCTACTATCAAAGCGGTTTGACAAAGCGCTTTGATAGAAAGGTTTTTTTATGCCAACAATGCAAGATGTAGCCAAAAAAGCGGGAGTTACACTCAGCACCGTCTCTCACGCCTTGAGCGGCAAACGCCCTATCTCCGAAGAGACTCGTGCCCGCATTCAGCAAGCAATAGAAGAGTTGGGGTATCGTCCCAATGAATTGGCGCGCCGATTGGCGAACAAGGAAAGCAAAATTATTGGTTTGTTCTTCCCGAAATTCCGTAGTGGTTTGTCTGAAATGCAATTTGAGTTTGTTTCAGCCGCAATTGATGCTGCCGAGATGCAAGGATATGCCATTCTGCTCTGGCGTTCGCCAAAAGATATCGACACATTGATTAATTTGACCCAACAGGGATTGGTGGATGGTGTCATTTTCATGGAAGTGCGTATTAAGGATGCCTGGATGATGCGTTTGCGTGAATCAGGCTTTCCTTTCTGTATGATTGGGCGTACGGAAGATAATAACGGAATCGGTTTTGTCGATTTAGATCACACCCAGGCAGTGGAAGATGCGTTTGACTACCTGGTTGGCTTGGGGCATTCCAGAATTGCTTATATTGATTATCCTGAGAATCTCGTTCAGCAAGTTTACGGTCCGGCTGTTTTTTGCGGTAATGGATACCAAAATGCGCTTGACAAGCATAATTTCCAACGTATTTCAGTGAATTGTGAAACCACCCCGCAAGCCGCCCATGAGGTACTCAAACAGTTGCTTATCAAGCATCCTGACTTAACAGCCCTGGTTACTCCCAACGAGGCCGGGCTTCCTGGCATGTATCAAGCTATCCAAGAGGCTGGAAAAACCATTCCGTCTGATTTTTCTGTTATCTCGCTTGCTTCACCTCATCGGGCCGAACGTCTTATCCCAGCCCTGACGACAATGGATTTCCCAACTGAAGAAATGGGCAAGACCGGCGTCGAAATTTTGATTCAGTCTTTGCGCCAGAAGGATGTTCCGCCAGCACAAAAATTACTCAAGGCAAAACTAACCATTCGCCAAAGCTCCGGTACAGCACCGGTTTAATTCATCAACTGCATACTTTTTTTGAAAACGGACTTGACCAGCCCGGTGGATTAATGTTCCCAAAAATAAGGAGGTAGGCTCACAAAATAGCAGACACGATTTTCAAAATTGACCAACTCAATTTTCATAAAGAAAGAAGGAGAAGTTTCGATGACTCACAAATTGTTCTACCCTGTGACTGTAATTCTGTTAGCCTTTGCCCTGGTATTGTCAGCATGTGGTGCTCCTGCGGATGCAGATGCTGACAAGCCGGTGACCGTTGAGTTCTGGACTTTCCCGGATTGGGGCACTGGCGAAGCTGGAGCGTTATTCCAGACTTTCGTGGCTGAATTCGAAGCCGAAAATCCAGATATCAAAATCAAGTTCGTCCCCAAGGCAGACTTGGAGCAAGCCATCATTGCTGGGGCTGGCTCCGGTGTCTATCCCGATGCTTTCACAGTGGCCTTCAACCAGGGCGATACCTTCCTGAAGACCGGCATCATTGAAGACGTGGCTCCCTACTACAACGCCATGCCCGCTGACTTCAAGTCACAATTCAACCCGGGCTGGATGCAGGCTCTATCGCCAGATGGACATGTCTGGGGGCTGCCCTTCACTGCCTATGCCCAGGTTCTCTATCGCAATACAACTGTCCTGGAAAAATCGGGAATTGACCCGAATGCAGGCATCAAAGATTGGGCTGATTGGCTTTCCCAGATGGAGAAAATTCAGGCTGCCGGATACACCCCGATTGGCGACCTGACGGTGGATGGCTGGTTCGTGATGGGCTTTGTCGGCGCGGCTGGCGGTAAAAATGGCGTGGCGGATGGCAAGACCACAGTCTCTGCCGATTCTCTGACCCAGGCGTTGACCTTCTTCAAAGACGTTCAACCTTACTCGTCTGAGATTGGTAACGGCGACCAGGCCAACGTGGACTTGTTCACGAACAACGAAGTGGCCTACTACATCATGGGGCCTTGGGCCAATCCTGGCCTGTTGGATGCTAAAAATGCCAACCCGGATTTCAACTATGACTACATGCTGGTCCCGGGTGCGACCGCCACGCAGTTCGGCGGCACCAATGGTGGTGAGTGGATTGGCGTAACCAAGGGGCCGCGCTCAGAAGCCGCCTTCAAATGGGCTGCCTTCCTGGCTGATTCTGCCCAGACTCAACGCTTTGCTGCCCAGCTGGGCCGCACGGTACTCAACGACGTCGCAATGGCAGACCCGGAAGTGCAGAAAAATGACCTGAACGTGCTGACCGCCAAAGCCACCAACTACGGCTTTGCAGATGCCGCCTACTTCACCTTCTGGCCACTCGATGCGCGCACCCCCTTCAAGGATGCAGCGGAAGCCGTCTGGGGCGGACAAGAGCCTGCAACAGCCGCTCAGGCTGCGATTGAAGCCCTGAATCAGGTATTGGCTGGTGCGCCTGCTGTGCCAGCGGCAGCGCCTGTCGCCGACCCGGTGACTGTTGAATTCTGGACCTTCCCGGACTGGGGCACTGGAGAAGCTGGAGCGTTATTCCAGACCTTTGTGGCTGAATTTGAAGCCGCCAATCCCGGTATCAAAATCAAATTTGTTCCCAAAGCAGACCTGGAACAATCCATCATAGCCGGGGCTGGCTCTGGCGTATATCCTGACGCTTTCACAGTGGCCTTCAACCAGGGCGATACCTTCCTGAGGACCGGCATTGTTGAAGACGTGGCTCCATACTACAACGCCATGCCTGCTGAATTCAAATCACAATTCAACCCCGGCTGGATGCAGGCCTTGTCGCCTGATGGTCATGTCTGGGGCTTGCCCTTCACTGCCTATGCCCAGTTGCTTTATCGCAACACAACTATCCTGGAGAATGCCGGCGTCGATACCGCGGCCTGCCCCAAGGACTGGAGCGACTGGCTTTCCCAGATGGAGAAAATTCAGGCTGCCGGATACACCCCGATTGGCGACCTGACGGTGGATGGCTGGTTCGTGATGGGCTTTGTCGGCGCGGCTGGCGGCAAGAAT